>Ga0164315_10000002_pt1 | contig 129645 bp, 144 predicted proteins | sample GuaBasSedimGuay6_FD_113737 | JGI IMG/M metagenome (GOLD analysis project Ga0164315, IMG submission 113737) | Subseafloor sediment microbial communities from Guaymas Basin, Gulf of California, Mexico - Guay6, Core 4569-2, 0-3 cm | ecosystem: Environmental > Aquatic > Marine > Hydrothermal... | reverse complement strand
CTTCCCTACGGGCTTTGTTTGCTTTTCCTTGTTCTTGAGTTTTATCTTTTGAATTAACCCGTTAGTCCTGCAAGCTAAAACTCAAGAACAAGGAAAAGCAACATAAAGCTATGAACATAGAAGTTTTTAGAGGTGCCCTTAAGAGTGTTCTGTATTTAGTCCAAAGGCTCAAATTGTATTTTAGTTTTACTTTTAAGTAGAGGTAGTTTAAACAAAATATGATATAATACTAAAAAAAGGCAAATTATGAGAATAGAACAAACAATTTCACAAGCTTTAAAGAGACTAAACAATGACAAGTACATATTAGCTATAGCAGTAGGACAAAGAGCTGATGAGCTAATTCGTGGTGAACCGCCTATTTTTGATGAAGATAGATTAAGCCTAAAATACACCGATATAGCTCTCAAAGAGATAGCATGTGGAGCATTGGAGGTGGATGGTTTTTTAGAAAACTAAAACCATAATGGCTATATATGTTTGAAATTTTTGACAAAGTCAAGCAGATAAAAGATATCAAACAAGCAATAGTTTTGCTTGAAGAGAATATATCGTTTGACAATATTATAGATAAAACTATTAAATTTTGTATAATGGCACATGAAGACCAATACAGAAAAAGTGGTGAGCCTTATGCGGTGCATCCTATACTTGTAGCTTCACTTGTAGCAAATTTGACAAATGATAATGTGATGGTAGTCGCTTCTTTGCTACATGATGTAGTGGAAGATACAAGCTATAATATAGAGTTCATAAAAAAGGAGTATGGCGAAGATGTAGCAAATATAGTCAATGGCTTGACAAAAATAGACCAATTGAAATCAAATAGTTCCGTCAATCTTAAAATTCAACCAAGCAATGCGCTAACTTTTCGTAAACTTCTTGTAGCTTCGATTGACGATGTGAGGATATTGGTCATAAAGTTGTGTGATAGAGTTCACAATATGCTTACACTTGAGTATATGTCAACTACTAAACAACTTCAAGTAGCTCAAGAGAGTATGATAGTATATGTTCCAATTGCACATAGACTTGGTATGTCATCTATCAAAAATATATTAGAAGATTTGTCGTTTTATTATTTGCATAATAAAGAGTTTCAAACTATTGACAACTACATAGCCACAAACAGAAGCAAACTAATAGTAAGTATAAACAGTTTTGTTTCAAAAATATCTTTGCTTTTACAACTACACGGATATAGCAAAAAGGAGATAAGCATATCTAATCGTATAAAACACCACTACTCTATATATCTCAAAATGCAAAGAAAGGGTGCTCATATAGATGAAGTTTTGGATCTTATGGCTATAAGAGTGTTGGTAAATAAACCTATTGATTGCTATAGAGTGTTGGGTTTATTACACACAAATAGCAAACCGCTTATATCGAGATTTAAAGACTATGTAGCATTGCCGAAAGAAAACGGATATCAAACGATACACACAACTGTTTTTAATGATGCAAAAATATATGAGATACAAATAAGAACTTTCGATATGCATAAAGTAGCCGAGCTTGGAGTGGCAGCTCACTGGAAATATAAACAACAAAGTGCTACTTCATTTTTAAAGCCGTCATTGGATTGGCTGAAAACTTTAAGCTTGAGTGAAACAACTGCCGAACAGTTTTATGACGATGCTAAAGAGGAGTTGTATAGTGATGAGATAGTAGCGTATTCTCCGCGTGGCGACATATATACTATGCCAAGAGGAGCTACTGCTTATGATTTCGCTTATTTGGTTCATAGTGATATAGGCAACAAAGCAAAAAGCTGCACTATAAATGAGATAGCCAAACCACTTTTAACACAAGTTCAAAATGGCGACATAGTATCTATATCGTTGTCAGATGTAAATATAGCAAGGTGTAGCTGGCTTGATTTAGTCAAAACTTCAAGAGCTAAAAAATCCATAAAACTTATGTGCTCATCAATAAATAGAAGATTAGACATAATCAATGGAAGAAATATTATCAAAACTATATTTAGAAAATATGACAATATATCTTTCGATGCCATAAAGACAGATCAGTTTAAAAATGTTGCTTCAAATTTACAATATCTTAAAAATATAAAAAAATCAATAGAAAAGGATTATGTAAAAGATTTAGGACTTGTAGCAAAATTTAAATTGGAAAATATTTCACTTAAAGAGTATATCTTTGACAATATAGTTTTATACTCAAATTTCAAAGTCAAATCTTTGGTATTTAATCATTGTTGTCATCCTAAACTGGGTGATGATATAGTAGCTATCGGAGATGGTAAAGTAAATATAACAATACATCACAAAATGTGTAGCAAAGCGCCACAAGACGAGTCAAATATTTGTTATATGTTTTTTGTGCAATGGGCAAACAACAAACTTTTTGGATATAGTGTCAAAATAGGTTTGCCAAGCACCAAAGGTGAATTAGCATCCATATTGACATATCTTTTTAATTTGGGGGCAAATATATTGTTTATATCATACGGAAAAGATAAAAATTCACTCATACAGTATTGTGATTTGGAGTTTGAAGTTGATATATCAAACAAAATGAAACTAATACAATTGTTGGAACAAAAGATGAAAATAATAGAGTTTTTATCAAGAGAGGATGCATACAAATGAATAAGATAGAGCATAAAATTGATATAGCAAAAGCTAATATAAGCAAAGCCACTGCAGAGATAATAGATATACAAGTCATAGAAAAACTCTTGCGTAGGTATTATGAATATGGTGAAAACTATAGTGTCAAAGCAGGGTTTGATCCAACTGCCCCTGATATACATTTGGGGCATACTGTGCTACTGCAAAAATTGAGAACTTTTCAAGAATTTGGCGGCATAGTTCAGTTTGTTGTGGGTGATTTCACAGCTACTATTGGTGATCCTACTGGCAAAACATCTACAAGAAAGGCTCTAAATCAGGAGCAAGTATCAAACAATATCCAAAGCTATACAACACAAGCTTTCAAAATACTTGATAAAAATAAAACTGAAGTTTATTATAACAATAACTGGCTTGGAAAATTGAACTTATCTCAAATAATAGGACTAACTTCACACTTAACAATATCAAGAATGCTTGAAAGAGATGATTTTTCAAAACGCTTTAAAGCATCTAAGCCTATAGCCACAAGCGAATTTATGTATCCTTTGCTTCAAGGATACGACAGTGTGTATCTCAAAAGCGATATAGAAATTGGTGGCACAGACCAAAAATTTAACCTACTTATGGGACGGCAACTTCAAAAAATTTATGGTCTTAAAAAACAGCAAGCGGTGCTTATGATGCCTATTCTTGAAGGTCTTGATGGAGTAGACAAAATGTCAAAATCATTGGGTAATTATATAGGTGTAGATGACAAACCATTTGATATGTTTGGTAAAATACTCTCAATAAGCGACAATCTTATGTGGCGATATTTTGAGTTATTGTCATCGAAAACAGCAGATGAGACAAAACAGATAAAAGAAAAACTGCACAACAAGCAAGCTCACCCAAAAGATATAAAAGTATCTTTGGCTATCGAATTAGTAGAGAGGTTTCACGATAAAGGTGAAGCAAAACAAGCCAAAGCCCAATTTGACAAAGTTTTTGCTAAAAAATTAATACCAGATGAGATAAATAAGTTTAGTTTTGATGAAAATAAAGGAATATTGGATATATTGGTTCAAACAAATATGGTCGCATCTACATCACAAGCAAGACGAGATATAAATGCTGGTGCTGTCAAGATGATACAAGACGAGAAAACAACAAAAATTACAGATGAAAAACTTCGTCTAAAAAAGGGTATATTTGTATTGCAAAAAGGTAAAAAAAATTTTGCGCAAGTTGAAATAAAAGGGCAAATAGATGAAAATAGGTAAGCATAACATTGAAAAAAATATAATTCAAGGCGGTATGGGACTTGGAATTTCATGGGATAAGCTGTCTGGAAATGTTAGCTTGAACGGTGCCTTGGGTGTCGTTTCTGGGGTTGGAACTGGGTATTATAAAAACAAAGAGTATTCAAATAAAAACAAAAAAAACAAACCGTGGAGTGAAGTTAATTTTTATTCAAAAGATGCTCTAACGGCTATCATAAAAAATGCGAGAAAAATATGTGGCGATAAACCACTTGGTTGCAATGTATTGTATGCGAGCAATGACTACGGCAGAATAGTCAAGGACGCCTGTGAAGCTGGTGCAGATATCATCATAACTGGAGCGGGACTTCCTACAAATATGCCAGAGTTCGTAAAAGGATTTGATGATGTAGCCATAGTGCCTATAGTATCAAGCGCAAGAGCACTGAAGCTTATTTGCAAAAAATGGCAAAGATACAACAAGCTTCCAGATGCTGTGATAGTAGAAGGCCCACTTAGTGGTGGACATCAGGGGTTTAATTATGAGCAGTGTTTTCAAGATGAGTTTCAGCTTGAAAATATTGTGCCGCCAGTAATACAAGAAGCAAAAAAATGGGGTGACATACCAATAATAGCAGCAGGTGGAATATGGGACAAAAATGATATAGACAAATATGTAGGCATGGGTTGTGCTGGCGTGCAAATGGGCACAAGATTTTTAGGCACATTTGAGTGTGATGCGAGTGACAATTTCAAGAAAATTATAATAAACGCAAAAGAGCAAGATATAAAACTTCAAAAATCTCCAGTAGGTTTGCCTGCACGTGGTGTAGTAACAGCTTTGCAAAAAGCAATAGAAGAAAAAACTGCCCCAAAAGTAGCATGTATCTCAAACTGCGTGGCACCTTGCAACAGAGGCGTGGAGGCAAAAGCAGTAGGATTTTGTATAGCAGATAGGTTGGCAGATGCATATAAAGGCGACATAGATACTGGACTATTTTTCACAGGTTCAAATGGTTATAAAGTAGATAAATTATATTCAGTGAAAGAGATAATAGACCGATTAGTAAACGGTGAATAACATTTGATACAGATATTTATTCGTTTATTTATATTTTGTTTTATACTCGCTACTTTATCTTATAGCCAACCAACTGATTATAATTATAATCAGTTTATCAAATACAAACAAAAATACTTCACAGCAATACTACAAGGCAACAAAGCAGATGAAAAAACCAACCTAAAAAAACTTATAATATTTGGTGACAAAGCAAATGTGCCAACAAAAAAGTATAAAAAAGAGATGGTAAAATTTGATAAATCATCGCAAAATATAAAAAAATACAACATTATAGATCAAATACAAGATATAAAAGTATACTCAAACAACATCTCTATAAATTATAAAAATACTATAATTGATACAACCATAAAAAAAACGAACTCAAAAAAAGGTTTATACAAAATAGAAAACTATAGTATAAAAGGAAACCTAAAAGATATAAATAATCTTTTTTTAAAAATGGATAAAAAAATTTTAGACAAGATTGTTGTATATGGACTAAATAAAAACACAATAAGAATATCGTTGAGAGACAAAAAAGCTGTAAACACTACATACAAGATAAAAAATAAGCAAATAATAATCACAGTCCAAACACGAAATAAAAAACAACCGATACTTAAAAAAACAAAAACAATAATGCTTGACGCAGGTCACGGAGGCTATGATAGTGGTGCAGTTGGATACGGAGGTATAAGAGAAAAAGATATAGTTTTAAGCGTCACTAAAAAAGCTACAAAAATACTGCGAAACAGAGGATACAAAGTTTTCAATACAAGAGCAACAGATATATTTAGGCAGCTAAAATATAGAACAAAATTGGCAAATAAAATGAGAGCAGATATATTTATATCTATCCATGCAAACTCCATAGAAAGAGGAAATGAGCATGTATCAGGTATAGAGACATACTACCTCTCACCTGCCAGAAGCGAAAGAGCTAAAGCTGTAGCAGCAACTGAAAATAGAGCCGACATAAGAGCTATGGACAAAAGCTCTATAGATATATTTTTGATGGCGCGAAACAGAGCAAAAATCAACGAATCAAATAAATTGGCACTCGATGTGCAAAATAATATGTTATTCAATTTGAAAAAACAATACAACAATATCAAAGACCATGGAGTGCGAAAGGGTCCATTTTGGATACTCGTGGGTGCTCAAATGCCGGCTATTTTAGTAGAGTTGGGTTTCGTGTCAAACCCTATTGAGTCAAAAAGACTTATAAATCAAGCATACCAACAAAGATTGGCTATAGGCATAGCAAATGGCATAGATGCGTATTTTGATAAAATTACCAAGTTTTAGAGGTGCTATTAAGAATAATAAGATATAATAATAAAAAAATTAAGGTGTATTATGGATATTTTATTAGCAAGAGAAAAAGCAAGTAGCAAACCAAAAAAAATATCTGTTTCGTCTCTTAAAGAACAATTGAATAACAAAACAGATAAAATACTGTATTTTGACAAAGACAATACACACAAACAAATGATGAATTTAGTAGAAACATTTGAAAAAGAAGACTATACGGTGCATCTACGAGAGATTAAATACGGGTTAGATGAAGATAATTATATGTATGAGATACACTTTTTATAAAAATGATTACGATTGAACAAACTTTATATTGAGACCATGGGTTGTGCTATGAATGAAAAAGATAGTGAAAATATGACAGCCGAACTTTCAACTAAAGAGAACTACAAAACAACGTCAGCGATAAATGAAGCTGATCTTATCATATTAAATACCTGTTCAGTGCGAGAAAAGCCAGTATCTAAACTATTTTCGCGATTAGGAACTATAAATAAACAAAAAAAACATACTGCTAGAATCGGTGTGTGTGGTTGCACTGCTAGCCACTTAAGCGAAGAGATTATCAAAAGAGCGCCTTATGTTGATTTCGTGTTGGGTGCCAGAAATGTATCTAAAATCACAAAAGCTATCAAACAAAAAGGGTTTGTAGATGTGGATATAAACTATGATGAAACTACATATTTATTTAAAGGTTTTGAAAACCAAACTTATAAAAGAAAAATCAACATATCAATTGGTTGTGATAAAAGTTGTACATTTTGTATCGTGCCAAACACAAGAGGAACAGAGATAAGTATTCCTAAAGAGTTAATAATAAACGAGATATCAAAAGCTGCAGATAGTGGTGTCGTAGAGGTGTTGTTGTTGGGACAAAATGTCAACAACTATGGTAAAACATTTTCAAATAAAAATATCAAAAGTAGTTTTGTTCAACTTTTAAGAGACATATCAAAAATAGACAAACTAAAAAGAATACGCTTTGCCTCGCCACATCCACTTCATATGGACGATGAGTTTATAGATGAGTTTAGCAAAAACAAAAAAATATGCAAAAATATACACATACCACTTCAAAGTGGATCTACAAAAGTGCTACAAGATATGAGAAGAGGTTATACTAAGCAGTGGTTTATAAATAGGTGCGAAAGAATAAAAGAAAAACTGCCAAATGTGCGAATAAGCACTGATATTATTGTGGCGTTTCCTACAGAGACACAAAAAGATTTTGAAGATACAATTGATGTCATAAAAAAAGTTCAGTTTGACCAAATATTTAATTTTAAGTATTCAAGCAGACCAAACACCCAAGCTAGTTTTTTGAAAACTATTGTCACAGATGATATAGCTTCAAATAGATTAGAGCAAGTGATACAACTACACAAAGAACAAATTGATAAAAAAATGGCATCTACTATAGATAAGAGTTATGAAGTTTTATTTGAACAAAAAAACAAAAACGGAGATTTTGTAGGGTTTAGCGACAATGGCTACCAAATACATAGTAAAAACACTAAAGATATTTTAGGGAAAATTAAAGAAGTTAAAATTACAAATTTTCATAGAACTTATCTCGAAGGTTTGGTATCTTGAAAAAAACTATAAAAAGATTTGTGCAACAATACATATTGCCATATATTATAAGCTTGTTAGTTCGGTTGATAAATTTCACAAATAAAAAAGTTTATAAATATAAAACTAAAGCGCCAACTGAAGCTTTTGTTTTATCAATGTGGCATGGGCAACTACTTTTTCAAGCTTTGAACTATCGCAAATATAAACCGAAAGGTTGTATTAAAGTAATAGTAAGCGAACACGCAGATGGCGTCGCAATACGAAAAATAGTCAAGTATTTAGGGGTGGGTGATATTCAAGGTTCATCAACAAGAGGCGGAACAAAAGCTTTGATAAAATCCATAAAATCCATAAAAGAAGGCATAGATGTAGCCATAACGCCAGATGGCCCAAAAGGCCCAGTGCATGAGATAAGCGATGGCATAGTAGCGATCGCACAAAAAACAAAAGCAAAAATAGTTTGCTGTAGCATAAGCCCAAACAAATACTGGCAACTTAACTCGTGGGATAGTTTTTTAGTGCCTAAACCTTTTGGCACGATTGTATATAAGATGAGTGAGCCATTTGATATCAATAACTTAAGCTTATTAGCTGCGAAAAAAAAAATAAAAAAGAATATGATGGAAAATCTAAATGAATAGTATAGCGATAACAATAAAAGAAGCCAACAGTTTTAACATAGTGAAGTTTGAACAAAATGAAACTATGAATATAAAAAAAGAGAGTTTATCGTGTCAAACGATTGACGATTGTCCTGTATCTACACATAATATAATTTTAGATAAATTTGAAAATGTTACGATAAACAAACAAGATGAAATAGGATTTGATAAAATTTGGATAGACGATACAAATAGCTTGTCTGTGCAAAAAAATGAACACAGGCAAATACGAAAAAACTACTCAAAACTAAGAAAACCTATTTTGTATTCGCCGTATCATATACTTTTGTTTGTAGCTAAAACAAAACAAAACAAAGATGGTTTGTTTTGCTTGATTTACGATGGGTTATTGTATTGTATAGCTATAAACAAATACAACAAAATAATATTTTATGATAGTTTATCTTTAGTTAGTGATGATATAGCTGAACCACCTATAGATGAAAAAATAACAAAAAAACTTGAAGCTATGATAGAAAATTTTTATACACAAAACAATAGCTCTTTTGTAGAATATATACAAATATACAAAAATTCAAATGTTGACAATATCACCAATAGTATATCGGTGCAAAATAACTTAAAAATTGATACAAAAATTTTGCCTATAGATATTCATCAAACTATATACAATATCGTGAGCAAAAGTATGACAAACATAAATTATGATACAAAACCAAACTATAAAGTTCTTAAAACCACAATACTAATAGTCGTGTTAATGGGCGGTTTGTATTATGCTTATCAAAACGGCTATTTCAAAAAAATACAAATAGATAGCTTGAAAAATATAACACTCGGTAGCTTTAAAACAATCAACACAGATAAAATTAAAAACTATATTCCTGATATCAATACAGATAAAATCAGAAACTACATCTCTAATATAAATACATTTGAAGATATTTCACAAACTATTTTTGATACAAAAGTTAGCCAAGAACAATACAACAATATAATCAAAAATCGCACAAAACGGCATTTTGATATGATATCAAAGGATATATATCTTGATAAGTTTTATTTGTCCAAAAATAATGCTAAACTTTATGCTACACTTTTATATAAAGAATCATTTTCTTTTGTTTTAAAAGACAAGCTTAAAATGTATTATAAAAAAGTATATTCAACTAAAATAAAGAAATACAAAAATAATTTCAAGACAAGTATAATATGCAAAGAAAAAAAAGCCGAAAACTACTATGTAGACAGAATAAAAAATAAACAAAAAACAACTTCCAAAATGAAAAGTATTGTATCAGATATATTTCCTCTTGGCACAAAGATTAAAATAAAAACACAAAAGAAAAAGAAGAAGCTTTTTTTAAAAACTTATATAAAGAATGTTGTTGAATTTTATAGCTTGATAGATAAGCTAAATGAAAAGAAATTAAATATCCAATACCCAATAATTTTCAAAAAACAACAAAATAACATAGAAGTGAAGTTTTATGTCGAATAAAAAATTTATTTTTTTTAGATATAGTAGTTTATTCTTAATAAAATTTATAAAGGAATAGTATGAATACCCCAATATACAAATACGATGTAGTTATAGTTGGTGCAGGTTTGGCTGGATGTTCGGCAGCAAAAGAGGCAAGTGACGCAGGTCTTGATGTGTGTGTTTTAACCAAGCTTCACCCTTTGCGAAGCCATAGCGGTGCCGCACAAGGCGGTATCAATGCAGCTTTAAGTAGCGATGATAGTATTGAGTTGCATGAGTTTGACACAGTAAAAGGTAGCGATTATTTAGGCGATCAAGATGCGATAAAACTTATGTGTGAAAATGCTCCACAAACCATAAGGTGGGTAGAGCGAATGGGTGCCGTGTTTAGCAGAAATGAAAAAGGCGAGATAGACCAGCGACCATTTGGTGGTCAAAGTAGTCCCAGAGCCTGTTATGCTAAAGATAGAACCGGTTTGACCTTGCTTCAAACAGTTTATGAGCAAGCTCACAGAGGGGGAGTTCAATTCTTTGATGAGTATTATGTAGCTGATATCATAGTATCCGATGATAAAATCAATGGCGTAGTGGCATTTGACCTTGTAGATACCAAACCATATATATTTCAAGCGAAAGCAGTGATGTTCGCTACTGGTGGATATGGACGAGCATTTAAAGTCAATTCAAATGCTCACGCAAACACAGGTGATGCTTTGTCAATCGTAGCAAGGCATAGTTTGCCACTTGAAGATATGGAGTTTGTGCAGTTTCATCCTACAGGAATAGCTGGTAGTGGTGTGCTGATAAGCGAGGCTGCCAGAGGCGAAGGTGGCATATTGTTGAACAATAAAGGCGAAAAATTTATGAAAAAATATGCGCCAAATAAATTGGAATTAGCAAGTCGTGATGTGGTAAGCCGTGCCATAACTCAAGAGATACTGGATGGGCGTGGCTGTGGTGCGAACAAAGACCATGTCAAGATAGACCTCACACACTTAGGAGCTGATATCATAAATAAAAAACTTCCCGAGTTAAGAGACTTAGCTATCACATTCTTGGGGCAAGATATGATAGATGAACCTATAAGTATAGCAGCAACGGCACACTACTCAATGGGTGGAATACCAGTTGATATAGATGGGCATGTTAGAAAAAATAGTAATGACTTCATAGAAGGATTTTATGCAGCTGGTGAATGTGCTTGTGTGAGTATTCATGGAGCAAATAGATTGGGTGCTAACTCTGTACTTGAGGCACTATTTTTTGGCAAACATGTGGGATTGCAGATTGTAAAAGATATAAAAGATATAAAAACTGTTGATGTCTCTTTTGACGATGCGAAAGTAGCTATCGATGAGTTTGACAACATAAGAACAAGTAGTGGCAAATATAAGGTGCCAGACTTAAGAGATGAACTGCAACAATCTATGACAGACAACGCAGGTGTATTTAGGACAGAAAAATCACTACTAAAACAACAAGAGATTATAAAAAATATAAGAACTAAATTTAAGGATATAGCCATAGATGATAACTCAACTACATACAATACAGACTTACAAGAAGCAGTGGAGTTTGGACATATGATTGATTATAGTGCATTTATAGTCGTAGGTGCTATATACAGAAAAGAGAGCCGTGGGGCACACTTTCGCGATGAGTATCCACAAAGAGACGATGAAAAATTTTTGAAACATACTTTAGGTTATTTAAATAAAAATGGTGATATTCGCATAGAATATATGAATGTAGTATTAGGCAAACATAAGTTAGCCCCAAGAACATATTAGGAGTAAATATGAATAAAATAACATTTAAGATATTTAGATTTGACAAAAAAACCGATTATCTACCACATTATGATACAATACAAATGGAAGTAAATGACGGTGAATTGGTGCTTGATGTGATGAATCGTATCAAATGGGAACATGACGGTAGTTTTTCATACAGGCGAAGTTGTAGGCATGGTATTTGCGGTTCGTGTGCGGTCAAAGTCAATGGCAAAGGAACTCTTGCTTGCAAAGATAGAGTGAGAGATTTGGTCAAGATATATGGAACGCAATTAACGATAGAACCACAAGATATCAAAAGAGCATATAAAGATATGATAATAGACAAGAAAAATTTCTGGGACAAATACAACGATGTTCAACCATATTTGGTAGCTGACATAGATGAGTTTCCAAAAAAAGAAAATATAGTTTCGACCAAACAAAATGAGAAAATAGACGAAGCTGACTATTGTATTCAGTGTGGAGTGTGTTTTTATAGTTGTCCTGCTGTTGAAGTAAATGAAGATTTTTTGGGACCTGCTTCGCTTGTAAAGGCATGGCGATTTAACGCAGACATAAGAGATAAAGCCAAAGAACAACGGCTTGATACTGTAAATGACATGGGAACTGGTATTTGGGATTGTGTCAAATGTAACGAATGTGCTGAATCTTGTCCAAAAGAGATAAACCCTATAAACAAAATAACCAAACTACACAACCAAGTATTTGAATACGGTAAAGCAAAAAACAATGTTGCAGTGCGACATGCTGTTGGTTTCAAATGGTCTATAAAAAAACACGGACTTCTTGATGAGGGTGAGCTGGTAAAATACAGCGAAGGTATACCAGCAGTAGCCAAACACATACCTGAAGCGGTTGCTATGTTTAAAAAAGGTAAGATAGTTATGCCTTGGAATATGCCAAAATCAAAAAATCTTGATGAGATAAAAAAGTTGGTTGATATTAGTTCGACAACGGAATTTTAGGAACAATTATGAAAAAACTTAAATATGCTTTATATACAGGATGCACCGCAAGAGAATCGACTCCAGAACTACTAAAATCAACTATGAGCATAGCTAAAAAATTAAATATTGAACTTGTGCTTCTTGATGAAGCGAGCTGTTGTGGAGCTAGTCATTTACAAGATTTTGACGATATGTTGTCACTTGTTTTAAATGCCAGAAATATTTGTTATGCAGAAAATTTAGGACTTGATATGGTAACTATTTGTAATACTTGCCAACTAAATACCGCCATGACTAAAGAGAGACTTGACAACGATGAAGAACTAAAAACAAAAGTAAATGAAAAATTAAAAGAGGTTGGCTTGAAATACAAAGGCACATCAAAAGTCAAACATTTTTTATATGCTTTACAAGATGACTATGGCTATGAAAATATCAAATCAAAAGTAGTGCGACCACTAAAAGATATAAATGTAGCTTCGTTTTATGGTTGTCACAATTTAAGACCAAGCGGTTTGTATAAAGAAAACCACGAAAACCCATACAAGCCTACATCGCTTGACAATTTGGTGCTTTCACTTGGCGGTAAAGCTGTTGAATATGAAAGTAAAAATAAATGTTGTGGCTTTCATGTAGAACTTCAAAACCCAAAAACCGCAAACCTCTTAAGTGGAAATGCTATGAGTGATGCTATAGACAACGATGCCGATATTATGGTCACTCCTTGTCCGCTTTGCCACTTGCGAATGGATGTGCAACAACACAACATAAGTCGCCAAATGGGACGAGATATCAATATACCTGTGCTTCATTTGCCACAAATAGTAGGAATTGCTTTGGGTATTGATGACAAAGAGTTAGGTCTTCACCACAATGTCACCAAAGTTGGTATAGTATAATATCATAAAACAGTGATTTAAAATAGTGCTGTTTTATGTTTTGTGGAGTAGATATGGATTTCTTTGTGCTGTTGGCATTATGTCTAAGTATTGTATATTTACATGTGGCGGAGTATTCAGCACATTGACAATCGTATTTGATATATCGTGGGCATCTAATGGTGTGTAACCATCATAAATAGTGTTTGCTTTTTGTTTGTCGCCATCAAATCTCACATTTGAAAAATTGGTTTTCACGGCACCTGGGGCTATAGTACTCACTTTTATATTAGTGCCGTATAAATCTGCGTTCATTGATTCGCCAATAGAATGAACTGCTGATTTTGTAGCACAATATACATTGCCGTTTGGATACGATATCTTGCCAGCAACTGAACCTATATTGACGATATGAGCGGTTTTTAAATCTCTCATTTGTGGAATAATGGCACGGCTTACATACAGCAAACCTTTGATATTTGTGTCTATCATATGCTCCCAATTGTTTGCATCACCTTTGTCTATACTTTCAAAACCAAGTGCTAAACCAGCACTATTTATAAGTATATCTATGGTTGAAGTTTTCAAAATAGTATCTATAGTATCTTTGACCTCTTTTTGATTTTGAACATCGAGAGAGTATATTTTGATATCTATGTTTGAAGTTTTTGCCATGCTTTTTTTTAGAGCTTCAAGCTTTTTTATATCTCGCGATACGAGTATCAAATTGACACTATTAGTTGCTAAATCCAAAGCTATTTGCCGACCTATACCACTACTTGCCCCTGTTATTAAAGCTGTTTTGTTTTTGATGTAATTTGTCATTTTTGTCCTATATGTTATTTGTATTTTTTTAGATAATCTATCACTCTTTGTAAAAATTTTATATTATCTTTAAATCTTCCCAACCCAGTATTGCAACTGTCGCATATCCATTCTCTTGCTTTGCCTGTGTCGTGGTCATGGTCTCTTACTAAATTTGCGGTTATTCCTACTATGGTGGTTTTGAGACAAACAGGGCATTCAAATATACTACCTTTTTCTGGTCTTATTTTATCCATTTTCTTTTTTTCATCTGTTGTCAGCTTGATGCCATCTATATCTTTTCTACACTCTTTACAATTGGGACGAGTTGTTTTATTTCCTTTTGCATCTGTTTGATTTATGTCAAACTCTCTTTCAGGTTTCAAGATATGACAAATATTACATATTTTTTTATCATAACCTTTGCCAGTAAATTTAGTATCTATAACTTTAAGCTTATTGAAATTCACTCTGATAATTTTGTTTGAACCGACAAATAAAACCATAGCATTTTTGCCATTTATAGCTTTGATAATCCCTATAGAGTTGGTTACTATATCGCTTAACTTTGTTGTGTTTATAACAATATTATCAATTTTTATCAAGCGAATACCCCCAATGTATCGACTAACCTTTTTTGTGCTATATTTATATACTCTTTGCTAATATCAATACCGATGTATTTTCTGTTGTTCAATGCTGCCATTTTACAAGTTGTGCCAGACCCACACATAGGATCAAAAACTATATCACCATTGTCGCTCCAAGACAATATATGGTCTTGTGCTAATTTCTCTGGATATATAGCTGGGTGCTTGAAAGCTATTTTATCTTTTGTGCTTCCTCCCAGTCCAACTGCATAATACCAGATATTGCTTTTTGTTTTTTCTTTCTTCAGCTCTTTTAATACTTTGCTGTTGTTCGCATCAGCTCCTTTGTTGTGAACCAGCATTTCAATACCGCTTCTAACAGTAGGCTCTTTTAGTGGGTTGAATGTTTTTGGGCTTCCTTTGCATAATACAAACATATATTCATGACCATTTGTATAAGCATTTGAACGCATAAACGGTGTGTTTTTCTTTGCATATATCATCGTATCGTGGACATTAAATCCAATCTCTTGAAAATATAAAGCATGTTTGAAGCTTGTTAAAGTTTTGTTGCCTTTGTTTATTTTATCTCCTACTATCCATACTACTACTCCCCCTTTTTTTGTTATTCTATATAGTTCGTAAGCCATTTTTTTAAATTCAAACTTATATCCATTGTAGTTTCTAAGATCATCATATGGTGGTGAAGTAACAGTCAAATCAATACTATTTGTGTCCATATATTTTTTCATAAACTCAATTGAATTTGCAGTATGTAGTTTGTTTATAATAGTTTCTTTTATTTATACTCCTTTTTTCAAACTTTATTATAGCACATTTGTCTTAAAACAAAAAAATATATTTCACAAAAGAATTAAGTCAATTTTGATACAATAGCACGATACACGGAGTAAATATGAAAAAATCAGATAAACAACAACAAAAGAAAATAATAGCATGATAGTGCATATTTGTTGTTCTGTTGATAGCCACTATTTTTTGCAACAACTCAAAAAAAGCTACCAAAATGAAAAATTGATTGGATTTTTTTATAATCCAAACATACACCCATATAGTGAATATATGTTGAGACTCCAAGATGTGAGGTATAGTTGCGATATGTTAAGCATAGAGCTTATCGTGGGTGAATATGATATAAATAGTTGGCTCGAAGCTACCAAAGATTATAAAAACGAACCAGAAAAGGGCAAAAGATGTGATTTATGTTTTGAAAATAGACTATCAAACACTATAAAAATAGCAAAACAATACGGAGAAAAAAGCTTCACTACAACTTTGCTTATGAGTGCTAAAAAATCCCAAGAAAAGCTCAAAACTATAGGCGATAAACTACAGCAAAAACACAACATAGAGTTTGTATTTGAGGATTATAGAGTATCCAACGGTATAGCAAACCAATCTTTAGAAACCAAAAAAGCCAAACTATACAGGCAAAATTATTGTGGGTGTTTGTATGCTTTGAGTGCTCAAAGACACTCTCAAGATAAGTTTGCAAGCGAGCTGATATCAAATATAGGACGACAAGTTTTGCCAAATAGCATAGAAGAGAAGTTGTCTCTTTATGCCACAAAAAACAAAAAAAATATAAATATAAATATAATCAAAATAAACTTTCTAAACTATAGACTCTTTAGCGCTTATGTTAAAGTATCGCAAATAACAGTGCCTTCATATTTTTTGATATACTCTCATATCGTTGAAAAAAGTACTGATACAAAGATAGAGTTTGAAAAAGATGGATTAGTATATACTAAAAATAGTGTAGCCGTGGTGCTAAATATAGATAAACTAAACCACGAATTAAACACGAACTACAAAAATACAAAAGAGCTGATATATAGCCCACCTACATATCATCAAGAGCAAAATTTAAGACAAAAAATCACAAACACTCCATACAACAACATAGCTATCATAGTGCTTGATACCATTCCAAAGCAAAAGTTTTTTATATATTGTGATAGCTTAATATATGACGATACTAAAGAGATATTTATATAAAATCAAAATAATTTTAGCTAATATAAATTTGTCTTGGTTAGATTTATTTTATTTGGATATTATGCTTGATAAGGACAAGTGGGTGAGTGGCTGAAACCGCACCCCTGCTAAGGGTGTGTATCTTTACGGGTACCGAGGGTTCGAATCCCTCCTTGTCCGCCACTTTTTTAAGTCATCTATTTTAAAGTTTTTTTGTTTTATTTTGTTTTTTTAAAATATAACTATATATTGTTTTGTCATATAGTTTGATATCTATGTTTTGTGTATTTTCTGATTCTTTATTTACTATCTTATAATCATCGCATTTGCTTATGCCATAAAATTTGAGCTGCTGTTGCAACTTGTGATAGTTTGCGTCTATACAAGTGATTTGTTTTTGTTTTAGTGTATCTACAAGCGGTGAGATAAAATGATACTTAAACACAAAGTGGTCTTTTGGATTTTCTAAAAATAGATATATAGGTTTGTTGAAAAGTAAAATAAAACTATTTAATACCAAACTAATCAACACAAAGTTTGCTACTTGTTTGTATCTTGTTCTAAACATAGGCAGTCTAACTCTATAAGCGCTTAAAAAAACTTTGACAGCTATAGGTATGGCTATAGTAGCATATGGAGCAAAATCTTCCAATAAAATTTTCTGTCTAAATGAAAGCAAAAATGACACACCCAAAGCAGTAGCCGACACATACCACAATATGTCTGTCTTTTTTTTGATAGCAACATTGTATAAACTATAAACAAAAAACAGAAACAAAAAAGGCGAAAATATAGACAAATACACAGAGAAAGTATCGTTGAAATATCCTCGCGGTCTGCCACTTGCGTCAAATCCATAAAGCCAAAAAGATAGCACAAACAATACAACGCAAGCTATCATAAGTGTTTTATCTTTTGTCTTAAAAGAGTATAAAAACAAAGATAGATATAAAATAAGAAAAGAGTTGTCTATAAATAAAAATAAGGCCAACAGCAAAAAGGAGTGTTTTTTGTAGTGATTATAATACAAAATATACAAAATCAACACAAAAACGACTATAATAGAGTTGTTTACCATAAGTGAGCTTCCTATGATACCGGGCAATATCATAAAAATAACACTCGCTATAAACCTGTCTTTGTCGTCTTTTATGTAGTATTTTGTTAGTTTAAAAAATAGAATATTTGATACAAAATAAAGCAAAATCATAGGCGATCTCAAAGCTAAATTTGTATTTGAAAACAGGGAAGTGGACATATGAGTTAGGTAGTTCAATAAATTTGTATCTTGAAAATAGCTCAAGCTCTCTTTGTAGCTGATATCCAAAGACAAACTACTCACAGCAAGCACCACGACAAACAGCGATAAAACAATCAAAAATATAAAACTATAGTTTATGTTTTGTTTTTGTTTTAGATAGATAAGAAATTTCCTATCATTTTGTGACCGTGTTCGCTTAGTATTGATTCTGGGTGAAACTGCACTGCAACTATGGGTTTGTCTTTTATCTTGATACTCATAATTTCGTCATCGTCAAGTGAAGTTGATGTCACTATTATGTTCTCATTTAAACTATTTTTATCTACAACAAGCGAGTGGTATCTTGTCTGTATAAACTTGTCTGGCAAGCCAGCAAAAAGCAAACAGTCTGTTGTGGTGCTTATAGTAGATGTTTTGCCATGCATCAAATTTGTGGCATTTATGATATTTGCTCCAAATACTTGTGCTATACTTTGAAGTCCCAAACATATACCAAATATAGGCACGGTGTCTTTGAAGTGGTTTATAACCTCGAGTGTAACTCCTGCATCTTCAGGTCGCCCTGGACCTGGTGAGAGTATTATTTTAACAGGATCTAAAGCTATAATCTCATACAAAGTTAATTCATCGTTTTTTATGATGTTTATCTCATGTCCTAACTCTTGACAATACTGCACTATGTTGTATGTAAAACTATCATAGTTGTCTATCATTAGTATCATAGCATTATCGCTTTTTTGATATATTGTTCGTCTGTTTTGTCTTCATAGAATTTCACTACGATTATATTTTCTGTTTCATTTTCATACCACTCTTGTATAGGCATGGTGCTATAGTTCAACCTATCTAAGTTTGTTTTGTCTATCAAGCTATTTTTTATGTATATTGTTCGTAGTTTTTTGGGGTTTGTCAAGCTTATCAGCATAACAAGCCACAACACTGATAATATCACAACAACAAAAGATAAACTTTGTAAACCAATACTATCATATAGGTATCCGCCAGCAACACCGCCAGTAAATGTGCCAAAATATCCAAACGAATTAAACACACCAAGTGTGAGACCCTTTTGGTATGTTTTTGAAAATTTCACTGCTACACTTTGCATGATGGGCTCGTGCATATTAAACCCTACAAAAAATAGCACCACGCCAGTTATGAAAAACTCAGCTCCGCTAAAAAAACCAAAAAAACCAAACGATACAGCAAAAAATGCCACACCAATTATAAGCACCTCTTTGTATTTGCCTCTTTTTTCTGCTATCATGGCTGCTGGTCCCATAGCAAGCACACCTGCTATCATAGCTGGCAAATACAGATACACCATATCCATTTTGTTCCAACCATAGTTTTGTATCAACACAATTGGTGATATCATAAACACAAAAGTCATAAAGCTCTTTTGAAGCATATTGGTTATGTTCATCTTAAATAGATTTTTGTCAAATAAAAGCGGTATAAGTTTCGCTTTGTTGTGATAGTCGTGCACTGTTTTTGGAGGGTTTGGCACAATAGTATATAACAAAACTATTGACAATATAGATAAAAAAGCAGTGATATAAAAAAGAGTGCCAATACCATACGACGCTCCTATTAGAGGGCCTAATATCATGGCCAATGCAAAACTACCAGCTATCATACCGCCCATTATTGCCATAGCTTTTGTTCTTTTGTGTTCTACAACCAAGTCGCTTATCATAGCTGTAACAACTGCCCCAATAGCTCCAGCTCCTTGCAAAAACCTACCTGCTATTAGCATATTTATATCATTTGCCATAGCGCTCACTACTGAACCAGCAGCAAACACAAGCAAACCAATAGTTATAGTGGTTTTTCTACCTATTTTGTCGCTAATCGCTCCAAAAGGTATTTGAAATACCATCTGTGTGATAGCATAACCACCTATGACTAATCCAACTATAGTTGTGCTGCTTCCGGGCAATGATATAGCATATATAGATATAGTAGGAAGCACTATAAATAGGCCAAAAAATCGCAAAGCTATTATGGTGCTAAGTGGAGCAACTTGTTTGAACATTTTTATCCTTTTTGTTATATTAGCGAAATAAAATTAAAGTTGAGTTAGTAGCTTTTGGTCGGTATTTTATATCAATATATTTGATAACGATTGTGAAAGTTGTGTGAAATTGACCACACAAAGTAGCTATATTTTATTACTTTGTGTGGTAAGATTGTTTAAAATCTGTATTTAGCCGAGAATATAAAAGCACTACTCATATCGGTGCTTATAGTTACTTCGTCGTTGTCTATATCTTTTATTTTTATATCACCATAGTTTATTAACCTATAAGCACCACCTATTGATAGTTTATCATTTATAGCATAGTCAAGCCCACCAGTTATAGCGAATGAACTCACTTTTTCATCATCTTTAGTAAGTGTATTATTACTTATTTTTTCAGTATATTTAAAAGTTGTAGAACCAACCCCGGCACCTATGTATGGTGTAAATTTTGGATTTTTTACTTTAAAATCATAATAACCGCTTATCAATAAAGTAGAAGCTGAAGATTCACCTGTGGTATTAGCCCATTCTCTGCCAGTTTGCGCTTGTGAAGCTTTTCCAAAATCATTTGAGTGAGAAAATATCTCTACATCAGCACGAAAAGAAGAAATTTTATATCCAACTAAAAATGAAGTTGACAAGCCTGCCTTATACTCTATTGTTGTATCTTGACCAGCCCAAACTCTATCGGTATATTTCGTCTCGCTTTCACCCATACCAGCACTTCCTATACCTACTCCTACATATACACCATCTTTAGCTACTGCACTACTAACTACTACGAAGGTTGCGAGAACCCCTCCCCCTATCAATCTGTTTATATTTTTCATATATTCCTTTCTGTTGTGCATTATATCTAAAATAAATTAATATAACAATTTTTTAAAGTATTCTATGCTACTTTATAGTCTTTTTTCCTTTGTCAAGCCAACCATAATTTATACCACCATCAAGCTCTTGGGTATTTTTGTAGCCATTGTCGCTCAAAAACTTGCCTACTACTTTGGTCCTGTTTGCATGAGCACACACCAGCACAAATGGTGTATCTTTGGTTTTGACAATTTTTGTGAATTTTGCCATCCATTTTTCTACATCATAAGCACCACGATTGTCAAAAAATGTAAGCTTATGGCTACCTTTTATCACTCCATACTTTTTAAACTCATCATCTCGTCTTATATCTATGACGGCTATTTTGCCATCTTTGACTATGGTTTCAACCTGCTTTGTAGTCAAGGTTTTCAAATCAGCCACAAGAGACACCACAAACAGGACAATAAAAACTATCTTTTTCATTTTTTAACTGCCTTTTTTATCATAGTGTCAATTTTATTTGTGATACTATCGAGTATCATACAGTTTTTGACATCGTAGCTATTTTGTAGGTCGCTATATTTTTTGTATTTGACCAAAACATCGTCATCTAAATCTTCATATATCATAACTTTTTGCGGTAAGTCAAATGCCACTTTACTGTCGTGCATCATAATTCTCGCTGTATCTTGAGGGTTGTCAAACACAATCACAACTGAGTTGTTGCTATAAGCTCCTTTTGTTTTCGCATTTGCTTTGTGGTTTATGGTTGCATATATTTTGTATCCATTTGTTTTGATTGCTTTTTGAATACTATCTACAGTTTGTTGAAAATTTAAACTGCTTTTAAGTTCAACTGCATTTAAAGACAAACAAACAAACAATAAAATAAAAACTATTTTTTTCATAACTATTCTCCTATGTCCTGTCTATTTTTCTGTATCACAATTTTTGCAAGCAGTTGATATACCGCAAACTGGATACAACGGACACCAGCTTATCAAAGCAGTGCCAAGTGGCACAAGACCGATAAGACCCAATAAACTTTCTGTCATTAATCCGTATGCTATTATCGCTAATCCCAAAACTATCCTGATAGTTTTGTCTATTTTCCCAATATTCTTTTTCATTTTTTCTCCTTTTTGTTGAGTGTAATTATATTATAAAATATATAAAACTTATGCCACATAAGTTACAGAAGTTTGATTTTCCCTCTGTATAACTTCAATTTGTTTTTGTTTTCAAGCTCTTTTAATACACGGCTTATGACTACTCTCGATGTATTTAGGTGTTGAGCTATTTGTTCGTGTGTAGTGGTGATTGTGTTTGTATTTTTTGCCAATAAATATGCCAGTATTCTAGCATCTAATTTTTTATACTTGATATCTTCTATAAGTGTAGTGAGCGAATTGAACTTTATAGAAAATAAACCAAATATAAAATCTTGGTATTTTTCATTTTTTTTCATAAGCTTTTTTATTATACTATAAGATACAAGATATCCAGTTATATCACTCAGCGCAATAGCAGTAGCTATGACCTTTGTTTGTGATATAGCACTTGCTGTATTTATGATACATTGTTCGCCTGCTTCTATACTATATAATTCGATAGGCTCAATTTTGTCATCGCTATAAACACATAAACTGACCTCGCCACTTGAAAGTAGCAAAATGTCGCTACAGATATCATCTTGATAAAATAGCACCGCACCTTTCCCAAGAGATACTTTGCTGCTATTTAAAGAGAGAAAATCAAGCTCGCTTTTTTCTAAAAGCTGAACGAAACTAAACTCTTTTATATCCATGGGGTTATTTTTTCAGTTTGTTTATCAAAGCAACCGCTTCATCTACAGAAAGATGAAAGTTGCTAAATCTTATGATACCTTGTTTGTCGATGATTATCGTCCAAGGAGTGCCACCAGTTCGGTAATTTCGCATAAAACGAGAACGCACACCATCTACCCCACTTTGACCTACAGGCATAGTTAGGTTGTATTTTTTTACTATCTTTTTAGCGGCATTTTCGTCGTTTGAGCTAAAACCCTCAAATGTAGTTTGTATAGCTACAAAAGCCACATTTTTATCATCTTTATAAATTTTTGATAGTTTGTCAAGTGTGGGAAACCCGTGACTATGACATCCAGGACACCAGCTTTGAAAGCCATATAGATACAACACCTTGCCTTTAAAATCATCTATATCTAAATCATTTTTATATGTTTGCACCCAGCTATCTACATCAAACTTTTTTGCTTGTTGGCCTATCAAACTATTTACTCCATAGATATTTGACACAACAAACAAAACCGATAAAAAAAACTTCAACATATTTTGCTCCTATTTTTTAATTGTCTTATTATATCTAAATAGATATAAAACTATTTTATCAAATATAACATAATTTTTTAATCTTATGTGTAACTTGTGTTGCTTTTGTAGTTTTATGAATGTTTTTAAGCAAAGTTAGATACCATACTCAAGCACAAAAAATAACGACATTTTCATAAAGGAGCATCGTGTTTAAAAGATTTAGAAAACTAAGAGCCAACAAAACCATAAGAGACCTCGTGTGTGAAACAAAATTATCAAAAGATGATTTTGTATATCCGTTGTTTGTAAAAGAGGGAAAATTTGACAAAATAGAGGTGTCGTCTATGCCGGATGTATATCAAATGGATATAGATACTATAGTCAAAGAGTGTAAAGAGATTGTAGATATTGGTATCAAAGCTATTTTGTTGTTTGGCATACCAGCAAATAAAGATGATATAGGAAGTGAGTGTATGAGTGAAAATTCGCTCATATCAAGAACCATAAAAGCTATAAAACAAAAACACCCAGAACTTTATATCATAACAGATTTGTGTTTTTGTGAATACACATCACACGGACATTGTGGTGTATTAGATAAAAACACAGGCCAAGTAGACAACGATAAAACTTTGCAAAATTCAATCACACAAGCATTAGTTCATATAAGAGCAGGAGCAAATATGATAGCGCCAAGCGGTATGATGGATGGTATAGTTGCTACTTTGAGAGATGGTTTAGATAAAAATGGTTATAGCCATATACCTATCATGAGTTATAGCACGAAGTTTGCAAGTGCTTTTTATGGGCCATTTAGAGATGTAGCACAAAGTTCTCCAAGCAAAGGAGACAGAAAAACATATCAGATGGATATAGCAAATAGACTTGAAGCAGTGCAAGAGTCGCTTGAAGATGAAGCACAAGGGGCAGATATACTTATGATAAAACCAGCACTTAGTTTTCTTGATATCATAAGAGATATAAAAAACAACACAAACCTACCAATAGCTGCATACAATGTCAGCGGTGAATATGCTATGCTAAAAATAGCAGGTGCGAATGGTTTAGTTGATTATGATAAGGTGATGTTTGAAACGCTACTATCTATGAAAAGAGCGGGAGCTAGTATCATCATAACTTACCATGCAAAAGAGATTTGCAAGGTATTAAATATATGAAAAAAACACAAGGCGAGATATTTGCCATAGCCTTAAAAGAGTTATTTACTCCACCTATGCTAAAGTTGGCATTTTTGCCATTTGTTGTAACTGTTGTGCTATTTTATATTGTGTTTTTTTATTTTATGAGCGATGTAAGTTTGAGTAGTGGCACCGGTGTTGATATAGTTGATCATATTTTACAAATATCTGCTATAGCATGGATTTTAACATTTTTAACCTATATTTTAGGTATATTTGCTCTGTTTTGGCTCGGATTATTTGTAGCTGTGCTTATAGCTGGACTTTTTACACCGTATATTATAAAACATCTTAAACACAAACGATATGTAGATATAAACACAAATGGATACGGAACTATTTTAAACACACTTTTATTTATACTTAAAACAACATTTTTGATGATATTTTGGTTTTTTATTTTAGCCCCTTTGTATTTGATACCTGTTGTTAATGTTGTTGCGATTAACTTGCCATTCTTTTATTTTTTTCACAAGATGTTACACTTTGATGTGGCATCAAATATGGTTTCAAAAGAACAGCAAGTTGTTTTGAAATATCGTTACAACACAAACTTTAGAATGTATTCTTTGTTGTTGTATTTGTTGTCTATGATACCATTTGCGGTGCTTATATTACCTGTATTTTATATACTTTATATAGCTATAAACTACTTTGAACTTATAAAAAACGACAACGACAAAGAGCCACAACTTTTAAAATAGCTACAACCACCTGTATCTATCAAGCTTTTTTAAATGCTACAAATGTAGCGAAGTTTAGCCACTTCAATATCGTTTGACATTCGCCAAATTTGGCGTTTGTTATCATATTTTTGTTCTCTTGTTCGCTATATGGCACGAGCACATTTTCGAGTTTTTCTCTTTTGGTTGATATCTCAAAATCGCTATAACCTTGAGATTTTTTGTATTTGATATATTCGTCTATTGTTATTTTGTCAAGTTTTTTATCTTCATATATAATCTTCTCACTAAATATCAGCACACCACCTGGTTTTAGTTCGTCATAAATTTTTTTGATGAGTTGTTCTCGTTTGAGTGGTCTTATAAACTGTAAAATATAGTTAGCAAATATAATTTTGGCTCCGCTAAAATTCATATCAAATATATCTTTTGTGAGGTATTTTATATCCATATTGTAAGCTTTTGTTTTGCTTCTCGCTACTTTTATCATATCTTTTGAGTTATCTACCCCTACTAAAGTAGCATTCACACATAGCAGTTTTTTTAGCTCTATCAATGTTGTGCCAGTAGAGCAGCCTATATCATAAACTATGTCATCTTTTTGTATATAGTTTGAAGCTATATTTGTAATAGTATTGATAGTTTGTTTATAATACGGCACAGATCTTTTGAGCATATCATCAAACACCAAAGCTACTTGACTATCAAACTCAAACTGCTTGTCGTGTGATTTTTCAAATATATTATCTTTCATAGATATCTTTATAAAATGCCTTAAATCTTTTGTGTTGCCAAAACCAATTCGTAGGGTCTCGCCTTATTTGCTCTTCAAATATATTAGAAATGTTTTGAGAATAATCAATAATTTTTTTTTGGTTTAGGTTTTGATCGATATCTAAAGGTTTATAAAAAACTGCTTCGTGTGTATCAAAGTTATGTCTTACAAGCATAAAAGGAATCACAACCGCATTAACTTTAGAGGCTAATCTTATAGGTGAATCTGTTTGTGTGACAGTGTTGTTAAAAAATTTTACTGCTACTCCATCTTTTTGTGCTATATTTTGGTCTATTGCCATGGCTACTATTTTATTGTCTTTTAGTGCTTTTAGCATCTTTTTAGCTGCTCCATGTTTTTCAAACATCTCCAAGTTGTGTGCTTTTCTTGCTTTCTTAAACAATTCATTTATATATTTATTTTTTATAGGTTTGCTTATGATAGCTATAGGTCTAAATTTCAAAGATATATAAGGTATAGCCAACTCCCAAGCACCATAGTGAGCGGTTACAAGTATGATTTGTTTGTTTTCTTTGATAGCATTTAAAATATACAACTCATCTTTCAATATGATATCTTTCTCCATATCCTTGAGTGTTTTGTTTTGGATTTTGACAAATTCATATAGGTTAAATACTAAATTTTCATAAGATTTTTTGACTATGTATCTTTTTTTTAAATTTGTTATGGTGTCCATATAGGCTAAATCAAGATTGATTAAAGCTATTTTTCTATGTTTTATATCAACAATATATATAAACTTAGATAACAATATAAGAATATATTTTATGATTGTTTTTGGGGTAATTTTGACGACTATTGCAAATACTAAATACACAACATATAACAAATAGTTAATCATAAAAACTCTTATAAACTATGTCTATATATGGTGGTAGTTTTGTTATCTCATCTTTGATGGCAGATGAAAAATTATCACTCAATATCAACAACATATTGTTCTTTTTGTCAAACTTAAATTCGTGTTTTTGTTTATCTAATCTACTTGAAAGCATGATAGACAACTTCAAAATAAACAAAAGATATTTTATCGTTTTGATTTTTGGCAAAAGCTGTTTATATTTTTTGATATCTTTTTTTTTCGGTCTATTTTTTCTTGTGAGATTGATAATCGTAGCTATAAGCACTCTGTCTTTATGACAAAACCCATAGTCAAGTCCATATAGTATAAAATTGCTAGATAGTTTTTGATTGTTGTGAAAATTTAACATCAAACCTATTTTGTGCAAGATTGATGCTATTTTAAGTATATTCTTGTGTTTTTGCTTTAGCTTAAAACTATCTTTGAGTATATCAAAAATATCATTTGATAACCTTGCTGTATAGTGTGTATTGTTATTTTTGTTGCCAAATCTGTCCATAAGAGATCTTTGACTTATATTAAAGTTTGAGGGAAATCTATGGTTTTGTGTCCTTAATATATCGCACAAATACACACCTTCTCGCACTCCTACTTGCGAAGTTGTGACTTTTTTGACCGATAGATACTCCAAGATAGTTTGAAGTATAAAACAGCCTACTTTTATAGTATCGTATCTGTCCTCTTTGATACCAAGTTTTTTTAAAGCGGTATTGTCTTTTGCTTGTAAGATAGCATTTAATGTATTTTGATTTTCTTTTACAATATAACTAAACCCATGGACTATATCAAGAGGATAGTTATTTTGCTTGATGATAGCAGTGCTTATGGCTCTATTGGAGCCACCAAGAACTATAGCATTTTTAAATTGTTTTGATATATTTTTGATTTTTGTTATCTTGTTTAAAATATAATTTTTTGCTCCTGTTATATCTTGCTTGTCAAAATACAACTCTTTTAATCGCACTGTGCCTATGTCTAAACTAAAAGTTCCTATGTTTTTGTTGTTTTTCACAAATGCTATCTCTGTGCTACCCCCACCTGTATCAATAGTGAAAAAATTTTTAACAAACAACAAGTTTGAAACTGCAACTTGTCCATAATATGCCTCTTTGGAGCCATCTATTATCTTGATATTTAATTTAAGTTCTTTTTTAATTCTATTTACAAACTGTTGCTTATTTGGAGCATCTCTTAATGCAGATGTAGCGACTATTAGTATTTTTCTTGATTTTAAATTTTGTGATATTTGTTTAAATGATTTTATAGCTTCGAAAGCTTTATCCATAGGTGTTGATTGGAGTTGGCCACCTTTTTCATAACCACCCTTGCCTATTTGTATTTTATGTTTTGTTTCGTTTATCAAAAAAAAACCAAATCTGCTTGATTTTTCAAACACTGCCATCCTAATAGAGTTTGAGCCTATATCAATAATAGAGGTTATTTTAGCCAATTTTAATACGCCATTTTATCGCAGTTCTTGTATTTGTTTATATTTTAAACTTAACTCTAAAGCGGTTTCGAAGTTATTTTCATCTATTTCAATACACTCAACCGGACAAAACTCAATACATTGTGGTTCGTTAAATGAGCCTACACACTCTGTGCAAAACTCCGAGTCTATTATATATATTGGGTCGTTTTCTGATATCGCGCCATTTGGACACTCCTCTCTACAGGCATCGCATGCTATACAATTGTCGTTTATTTTCAATGACATTTTTATCCTTTTAAATGTTTTATCTAAAAAGTCTTAAGCCAACCTTGAAAATATACACAAAAGCAAATATAATTTTAACAAAGTGCCTCTATTAGCACCTTTAGGTTCTAAAATTTTGTAGCATTTGTTTCAAAATTGTTTTGCCATCTTCTACACCTGGCTGATTGTAGGCGTCTATTTGAACAAACTTACCAACAGATGAAACCAACAACATAAATGTAGTCATAAGTTTTGCTATGTTGTATTCATCTATTTTTGTTATGGTTATAACATCACATGGAACATTTTTTTTATCTTGTATCGCTTTTATTGTAGCGTCTGCTTGCAACGATATAAGTTTTGCAAAACTTAGGGTGTTTATATTGTTTGTGCTTTCGAGATACTTTAAACTTATATCAGGTATAGTTGTTTGATTGTTTGGATTTTCTATCTTGATAAATGTCACAGTTTTATCTCGTTTGCCATCTATAATCAATTGCAAAAAACTATGTTGGTCTATTGGTCCTATCAAACCAATAGGAGTGAGTGCTTGTCTTGTGTTATTTATGTTTAGCTTACCCAAAGACTCACCCCAAAGTTGAACATACCATTTGTTAAAACTCTCTAATCCACTTGAATAAGAAAAAAGCACATTTATATTGAAGCGGTTTTTATTTTCCACCAAAAAACGAGCTTTTTGCATGATGTGGTCGTATTTTTTATCAAAAAACCCATCTATCATATTTATAGCACCTTTTTGTAGCTCATCTATATCAACTCCGACCATACACAAAGGCACCAACCCAGCAGGACTAAATACGCTAAATCTACCGCCAACATTTTCATCTATGAAAAAAGTTTTTATACTGTTTGTTGTGGCATATTTACACAGAGGTGTATTTTGTCCTGTGATTATGGTGCTGTTTGTTTTGTCTATATGGCAAATAGACAAAAGATATTTAAAGTTTGCTATAGTCTCTATAGTGCTACCAGATTTGCTTATGATGACAAAATGGCTATGTTTTAAGTCTATTTGTGAGATGGTTTGGTTGATTGCAAGAGGATCTGTAGTTTCTAAAAAATATAGTTTTTTTTCAAACTTTTTTGAACTTGATAAAAACTCATATATAGCTTTGGCCCCCAAACTACTACCTCCTATGCCTATAAGCACAATATCTTTTTGTGATGTTTGACGGCAATATTTTTTTATCTCTTTAGTATCTTTATATGGCTGATTGTAGTATCCTATGGAGTTTTTTTCATCTTCTAAACACCTATATGTATAGTCGTTTGATTTGATTTGATAAAAATTCTTGCTGTATATCAAAATATCTCCTTTTTGTGTGGTGTTTGACAAATTATATCAAGATATTATTAAAATTTATAATCTTTTGATATAATAAGATATGATTTTGAACGGCAAAAATAAAAAAAAACTATATAGACCAAATGTAGCAGCTATAGTAGTATCGTCAAGATATCCTGATATCTGTGAAGTGCTTATAGCTAAGCGAGTGTCTGCAAAAACAAAAACAAAAAAAGCATGGCAATTTCCACAAGGCGGTATAGAACAAAACGAGACCGTTGACAAAGCACTTTATAGAGAGTTGGACGAAGAGATAGGCACAAGCGATATAACAATACTATCAAAATATCCCAAAAAACTAAGATATGACTTTCCTCTTAAAATACAAGGCAAAATGGGTCCTTATACTGGGCAAGAACAGCAGTATTATCTCGTCAAGTTAAACAATGGCGCTAAGATAGATATAAACACTCCTATCCCTGAATTTAGAGCTTATAAGTTCGTGCAATATGATAAAATATTTGATTATGTTGCAACTTTTAAAAGAACAAACTACAAACAAGTTTTAAACTATTTTAGGAATGAAGGATACCTTTCATGACAAGAGTGCTGAAGTTTGGCGGAACTAGTATGGGTGGCGCTGACAATATAAAAAATGTAGCTAATATAATAAAAAACTACAAACAAAATGGAGACAATGTTGTAGCTGTAGTATCTGCTATGGGCGGCGAAACAAATAAGTTAATATCATTGGCCAATAGCATATCGAAAGACCCTATTGCTTTAGAAATGGATACACTTTTAAGCTCTGGCGAGAGGGTTAGCTCTTCTTTGTTGTCTATTTGTCTAAATGATATGGGTATAAAAGCTATATCGTTAAGTGGTAGGCAAGCTGGTATAACTACCGATGATAATCACAATAAAGCAAAGATAGACAAAATAAATAGCAGCAACTTGCAGCAATACATAAAAGATGGATACACAGCCATAGTAGCTGGCTTTCAAGGGTTTGCTAACAATAGAGTTACGACATTGGGTAGAGGAGGAAGTGATTTGACAGCGGTGGCTATCGCAGGAAGTATTCAAGCAGATGTATGTGAAATATATACCGATGTCCAAGGTATATATACAGCGGACCCAAGAGTTGTGCCAAATGCAAAAAAACTAGAGCAAATATCATATGACGAGATGCTTGAACTTTCAAGCTTAGGAGCAAAGGTGTTGCAAAGTCGTTCAGTAGAGTTAGCAAAAAAATTAGACGTGAAGTTAATATCGAGAAGTAGTTTCGAACCAAATACGACAGGCACAACAATCACAAAAGAGGAAAATATAGTGGAACAACCAATAGTAAGTGGCATAGCCACAGATGACGATCAAGTAAGAGTAGGCATATACAAAGTTATAGATAGGCCAGGAATAGCTGGGCAGATATTTTCTAAACTTGCTTTTGCTGGTATAAATGTAGATATGATAGTGCAAACAGTTGGAACCGATGGCACAACAGACTTAGACTTCACAGTGCCAACAGTATCGATAAATGAAACAAAAAAATGTATGAAAAAGTTTGAGCACGAGTGTAAATATATCGACTACAATGAAAAAATATCAAAGGTTTCGGTAGTAGGCTTGGGTATGAAATCTCACACTGGAGTCGCTGCTGATGCCTTTATGGCATTGGCGAACAACAACATAAATATCCGCATAATAAGCACAAGCGAGATAAAAATATCTATGATAATAGACAAAGACAAAAGCAAAAGAGCAGTTCAGGCTTTGCACGACATATATAAGTTGGACCAATAGATGCAAGAGTTATTAAATTGGACTATAGACACCATAAGGGAAGAGATATCATCGGATCTGTCTTGGTTAGAAGAAAAAAAGTTTGATTGGACTCCATTGGTATCAAAAACATTAAAAAAAGTTTTTGAAAAAAACTATTCTGTGCTTATAATCACAGACGATGAACACCAATGGTTTGAAAGATATATATTAGACAAAATCAACAACAAATCAAGACCACTTTTGCCGTTTTATAGTTTTGGTAATATTTGTAGTAACAAAAAAGATTTTAAATCCCAAGAAGATATAAACTTAGTCAAGGATATGTTAGATATATCATTCCCTAATGGTTTTATATTTTGGTATATAGGCAAAACATCGCATAAAAATTTTGCTTTACAGAGGTTTTATAACGAATCTTTTTCATGGCTCATAGGCGATATACAACAAGGTGCCATGTCTTTTAGAAAAGATGACAAATACATAGATATAAAATTGGTGCAGTTGTATTTGCTGCTTGATAAAACTATAGATGCTACTTTATTTGCCGATATTACTCTGGATTAAATTTTGTCTGTTTTAAACTATTCACATATAGTTGTCACAAAAAATATGGATAATTACGAGCAAAATTTAAAACAAAGATTGCCTATAAATAGTATTAAAATGATTAAAAACCCAGATATAAATAAAACAAATTTCAAAATAGAACAAGCAAATGAAGTCATAAAAGAAGCAAATATCAGCACAAAAGATTTCAAATACATAGTCTTATCGGCACAAAAATACGAGATACAAGCACAAAACTCTATATTAAAAATACTCGAAGAGCCTCCAAAAAATATAGTATTTATAATCATCACAAACCTAAAAACTGCTCTTTTACCCACTGTATTATCTAGGTTGCCAGTAGTATATGACAAAACAAAACAAAATAAAACAAATATAAAACAAAATATCCACAGAATGGACATACAGCAAATATACAGTTTTCTTGAAAAAAATAGAAGAGCCACAAAAGAGCAGGCAAAAGAGGTCATAACAAATAGCTTGTTTGAGATAAAATCAGATTTGATGTATCAAACCAATAGTTTGCTGGATATCTTTGAAAAAAGTTTAAAACTTCTTGAACTAAACTCAAGACCTATAAATATATTAACTTTATTTTGTTTGTCTTTATTTATGGAAAAAAAAAGTGCGTCTATATAAAATAAAAAAAAATAAAACAGATTTGATATTTGAGCATATTGGTTGCGATAAAGCAGGGGTTAGAATTATGTCTAAAAAAACAGATATAAATATGTTGTATATAAAAGATTTAAGCTGTGGCGCCACGAATATACTTAAACAAGAAACTATAAGTGTAGGAGCTGACTTGGCAACTCCTAAAGGAGCCATAGTTTGTGATAAAAAATTTTATGATGTTGTATTGTTCGCAAATGATAGGCAACTTGAGATACTATCAATAAAATTAAAAATACAACCGTTTGAACTTAAAGAGTTGTCAAACGAGCTTAAATCACACAAAACAAAAATTCAAAAGAAAACAAAAATAATGGCTGTTTTAAATATAAACGATGATAGTTTTTATAAAAAAAGTCAAACAAAACCTCAAGATGCAATATATAAAATAGAGCGAATGATAGAACAAAAAGCAGACATAATTGATATAGGAGCAGTATCAAGCCGTCCTGATAGCAAAAAAGTGTCTGCCGCTGAAGAGATGTCAAGAATAAAAGATGTCATAAAACATATATATAAACAGAAGCTTTATGATAAAATTAAACTAAGCATAGATAGCTACGAGCCAACAGTGATACAAGAAGCGTTGGAGCATGGATTTAGTATCGTAAACGATATCACAGGTTTGCAAGATGATAGTGTAGCTAATCTTGTAGCGAGGTTTGAAGCGACACCAGTGATTATGCATATGCAAGGAACTCCACAAACTATGCAAGACAAGCCTGTTTATGAAGATGTTGTGCTGGATATAGATAATTTTTTTGAACAAAGAATAAAAAAAGCAAAAGATTTTGGCATAAAAAATATGATACTTGATGTAGGTATAGGGTTTGGCAAAACATTGGAACAAAACTTGCGATTGCTTAAGCATATAACGCATTTTCAAAAATTTTCATACGAATTGCTTGTGGGAGTTAGTCGCAAATCAATGATAGATAAAATATCGCCAAGTAGTGTAGATGATAGATTGGCAGGAAGCTTATCTTCGCATATATATGCAGTGCAAAACGGGGTATCGATAATAAGATGTCACGATGTAGCGCAACATAGACAAGCCTTTGATATACTTGAGGCTATAGACAATATAACTATATGACTATTTTATATCCTCAAGCTTATTGGCTACTGTTTTTTGTTTTTGTTTTTGTTTTTATGTATCGCTCAAAAGACACACTCAAAAAACTTTTCAGTTCTAAAATGTTTGACAATATAATAGTAGGCAAAGATAAAAACAAACTTAATTTTTTATGGTTGATTTTGTCTATGGTATTTTTGATCATAGCTATAAGTAGTCCAGTTATATCAAAAAAACCGATAAAAGTTCCACAACAAAGTGAGAAATTTGTAGTAGCGTTTGATATATCTGCATCTATGAAAGTGGAAGATATTTTTCCAAATAGGCTAAAGTTTAGCAAACTAAAATTTAGTGAGCTTTTAGATAACTTAAAAGATGAAAGAGTGTCATTGTTTGGGTTTTCATCGCAAGCTTTTTTGATATCTGCTTCTACTGGCGATTATGAAAGTTTGAGACTTTTGTCAAAAAATATAAACCAAGAGTATGTATCTACAAGCGGGTCATCTATATACGAGTTGTTAAAGGCTCTAAAGATACTTAAAAACTCACAAACAGCTGTATTGGTATTTACAGACGGAACAGATGAAACAAATTTTGACAAGTCGTTGAAATATGCCAAACAAAACAACATAAAAATATATACATATATGATAGCTACACGACAAGGCGGAACTATACCTTTGAAAAACAATCAACAACAAAAAGATCAAAATGGCAACTTGGTTGTATCTTCAGCAAATGACAAAATAAAAAATTTGTCAATCAATAGTGGCGGAGCATATTTGCGATATAGTTTTGAGAAAAATGATATAAAAAAACTTTTTGACAATATGCGACAAAAGCTACAAGCAAATAAAATAAAAATAAAAACTATCAAACAAGATATGTACTTGTATCAAGTGCCTTTGGGCTTATCTTTGGTGTTTTTTTTGTTGCCATTTGTAGGCAGGGTTAGATGAAAGTTTTATTTATGTTGAGTTTGGGTGTGGTTTTGTATGCTGGCATAATAGACGATATCTATAAATACGAAGCAAACAGCTACATAAAAACAAACGATATCAAAAAATTGCAAAACTCTTTAGATAAAATAAAAAACAAAGATGATGAAGTGTATTATAATCTTGGCAACATAGCTTATAAACACGAAAACTACAAAAAAGCGATAAGCTACTACGATAAAATTGGAACAAAAACAAACAAAACTTTGCACAATCTTGGTAATAGTTATGCAAAAAATGACCAAATCCAAGAGGCCATAGAACACTACAAAAAGGCATTGGACATAAAAAAAGACAAAGACACAAAATACAATTTGGAGTTGCTTGAAAAAAAGCAAAAGCAAAAGCAAAAGCAAAACAAAGAAAATAAAAGTCAAGAAAATAAACAAAAAGAACAAAATAAAAAAAGTGAAGAAAAGAGCGGGAAAAAAAGTGGGAAAAAAAGTGAAGAAAAAAAACAAAGCCAAAACCAAAGCAAACAAGAGCAAAGTTCATCAAACGATAAAAAAACTACTCAAAAAAATAATAAAACCAAAACAAAACAAAATACCAAACCAAAACCAAAGAAAAATAGATTGTTGCAAAAAAGATGGCAAAAAAAATTAGACAACAACAAACTAAATACATTGATGATACCAATACAAGGAGAAAATAGTGAACCAGCTCAAAAACCTTGGTAGTATTTGTTTGTTGTTAATTTTGCCAATTTTTATATATGGTGAAGTTTTTATATCTATAGACAAACCAAATGCTACAAAAGGCGAAGTAGTATCGGTACAAATCAAAGCAAAAGGCAACGACATAGAGTTTCCGTCTATCAAAACCATAACATCATCGCAAGTAGTTGGCACATCTAGTAGCACCTCTACATCTATCATCAATACTTCTATAACTACAACCAAAACACAAACATACCAGTTTGTAGCAACAAAAAGTGGAGATATTGGGCCATTTGACATAAAAATAGATGGCAAAGTGCTACAAACAAAAATATTGCATATATATGTATCCAAACCAAAGCCATCTACAAAAAGGGATGATTTTTTTGTTTTGCTTAAAACTTCAAAAACAGATCTGTTTGTAGGTGAAGATATGGTTGTAGATATCGTATTTAAATACAAAGAAGAAAAAGATGTCAGGCGAATACAAATACAAGAGTTTATACAAAACAATTTTGTCATCAAAAGATTGGCTTCTGCAAAACCTGTAAATATAGGTGACTATATTGTATATAAAGAGAGTTATGCAGTATCACCTCTAAAACCGGGCAAATGGACGATACCAAGCCAAAAGGTATCTATAGGTTTAAATAGTCTAAAAGCAGACTTTTTTGGTTTAACTCAACTTAAATGGCAAAAAATATACTCAAATACTGTAGATATAACAGTCGCTGCACTACCACAAAATGTGACAATAATAGGAGATTTGAATATCACATCATTTGTAGATAAAACAGAAATAACCTCAAACAAACCTATAAACTTAACAGTGCAAATCAAAGGCAAAGGCAATCTTGAGGATATAGACAATATAAATTTAGATATAAAGCAAGTGTCAGTATTTAGTGAAAATCCTACTATCGAAAGAGAAACAAACACAGGCACATGGACACAAAAGTTTTCTTTGATTAGTGACAACAATTACAAAATACCTAAAATCAAATTTAAGTATTTTGACAAACAAACAAAAGAAATCAAAACAATAAACACAAAAAGTTTTGATATAAAGATAGTAGGTGACACAACACAAAAGCCAAAGTTGTTGCAAAGTGCAAAAACACAAAAAGTGAAGAGGCAACCAAGCTTTGATAAGTATTATTTTGGTTTTATTGGTGTTATAATTGGGGTTATGCTTATGTTGGTATTTATCAAGTTCAAACAAAAAATAACAAAAAGAGACATAGACATCTCTGTAGAAGAAATGGTCAAAAACACAAAAACTGACAAACAATTGTATATGGTGCTTATCAAACTAAAAAATGCCAAACTATTCGACGACACTATAGAAAAATTGGAACAAAATATATACAAAAAACAAAAAAACAAAATAGACAAAAACAAAATAATAAAAAAACTACAAGACAAAGACGATGAATATCTGTATTGTTAAACTCTCTGCTATGGGTGATATCGTGCATGCTATGGTCGTGCTTCAATACATAAAAGCAAAATATAAAAATGCAAAAATAAGCTGGATAGTAGAACAAAATTTTCAAGATATTTTAAAAGACAATCAATACGTAGACAACATCTTGCCTGTCAATTTAAAATCTATCAAAACAAATAAATTAAACATATTTAGACAAATTTCACTTTTGAAAAGTTTTCATAAATACAAGTTTGATATAATCATAGATGCCCAAGGGTTATTAAAGTCTGCTATAGTATCAAAAATCATAAGTAAAGCATCGCATGATTGTTGTATATTTGGATTTGATAAAAACTCGACAAGAGAGGGTATGTCGGCACTGTTTTACAACAAAAAAGTCAAAATAAGTTATGATACAAATGTGATACTGAGAAATACACACTTGTTTAACGAAGCTTTAAATTTAAACACAACAACCCAAGATATAAACAACAAACAATGTTTATGGAGTTTGAAAAGGCAAAATAACCAAACATATGTATTGCTTGTGGTGGGTGCTTCAAAACCAAACAAAATATATACAAAAGAGATGTTTAGAAAAGTATGTGATGGATTAGAATATGATATCAAAGTTGTGTGGGCAAATGATTATGAAAAAAGTGTTGCAAACTATTTGTCAAGATATTGCAAAAATGTCACAAAATTAAAAAAACTAACCATACGCCAACTCATACAAACAATAGCAAACAGTGCTTTAGTCATAGGAGGCGACACAGGTCCTACACATATGGCTTGGGGTTTAAATAGACCATCGCTTACTATATATGGCAACACTCCGCACCAAAGAAACAGCTACACAACTGCTATAAACCAAACTATAAGCTCAAGTTCAAAAGTCCATGCAAATAGTTTAAACAAAGATGATTTTAGCATAAAGGAGATTGACCCAAATACGATAATATCAAAAACTTATGAGATATTGGGTGAGTTTAAGACAAATTAGATACAATATCAAAATTTTTAAAAAGGAGAACTATGCCAAAGATGAAAACCGTAAGCGGAGCGAAAAAGAGATTTAAAGTCAAGAAAAATGGCCAAATAAAAAGAGGCAGTGCTTTTAGAAGCCACATACTTACAAAAATGTCTAAAAAAAGAAAACGGAACCTAAGAAACCCAAAAACCATAGACGACACGAACAAGCAAGCAGTCAAAAGGATGCTTTGTTTATTATAAAAGATAAATCCCACTACAAAAGTAGTCAAGATTAGAATACTAACACCCAACGACACATATCGTTGAGAGTCAAGAAAGGAAAAATATGCCAAGAGTAAAAACAGGAACTGTCAGAAGAAAAAGACACAAAAAGATACTAAAACAAGCCAAAGGATTCTACAGCGGTAGAAGAAAACATTTTAGAAAAGCCAAAGAACAAGTAGAGCACGCACTTGTATATGCCTATAGAGATAGACGACAAAAAAAACGTGACTTTAGAAAACTATGGATCATCCGTATAAATGCAGCTTGTAAATTAAACGGGCTAAAATACTCTCAGTTTATGTTTGGGCTTAAACTTCTAGAAATAGAGTTAGACAGAAAGATATTAGCTTCTATGGCTATGGAAAATCCAGAGTCATTTGCTAGCCTGACAGTAGATATAAAAAACGAATTAGATATCCACAACACAGTTACAGACGAACACAAACCTCTGTTTTTGGATAAACCAAAAGATGAAAAACCTTGTGATTTGAAAGAGATATCAGGCATAGGCGAAGAGATAGAAAAACTTTTGAACAAACACGGCGTATTTCACTTAAGTCAAATCGCATCTTGGAATGAAAACAATCTAAGATGGATAGACAAATATCTCAAGATATTTAAAGGTCGTGCAAAAAGGGACGACTGGGTAGGACAAGCAAAAGTTTTAAATGATGGTGGTGAAACTGAATTTAGCAAAAGAGTCAAAAGTGGTGAGGTTTATAAATAAACCAAACTACTATTAGATATGGCAAATATACTTGATAAAATAGATTTCTCAAAACAAAACGGCTTGGTGCCAGCAGTAGTGCAAGACCACAACACAAACGAAGTGTTGATGGTGGCATATATGAACGCAGAAGCGCTTAAGCTATCTATCAAAACATCAAAAACTCACTTTTTTAGCCGTAGCAAAAATAGGTTGTGGCAAAAGGGTGAGAGTAGTGGCCATACTCAAACTATAGTATCTATGATGGCTGATTGTGATATGGATACGATACTTATAAAGGTCAAACAAAACGGTGCGGCTTGTCATACAGGGGCATATAGTTGCTTTTTTTATGATTTACTTGAAAATATAAAATTGGAAAATAAACAAATAGACACTTCTAAAATATATGGCGTAGTAGATACACTTTTTGATACAATAAAAAGCAAAAAATTTGACGACCCAAATACATCTTATACTGCTAAACTACTTCAAGGCGAGCAAAACTACATGCTCAAAAAAATCGTAGAAGAATCAAGCGAGCTATGCTTTGCTATAAAAGATGACGACAAAGATGGTGCCATATATGAGTGTGCTGATTTGGTTTATCATATACTTGTAGCAATATGTAGCCAAGATATATCGCCTGATATGATAAAACAAGAACTTCAAAAAAGGTTTGACACAAGTGGAATTGAGGAAAAAAATAGTAGAAAAAAATAGCTTCACTATAGTAGAAACAATAGTAGCTATGGTGATACTGTTTGTGATGAGTGGATTGTTTTTGAAAATAAATATATTTCAAGTTAATTTTGAGCGATACAATATGCTACAAGATATAGAAAATAGCTACAATACAAACTACAAACAGAAGTTTATATACGACAAAAATAACATAAAATTAGAAAAAATAAAAATACCATGAAAAACTCAATAGCCCTGATAGAGCTCATAGTAAGTATAGTGTTGTTGTCTGTATTGTTCGCTGGTAGTTCAAACTTTGCTCTCAAAATATATCAACTAAATGAGAAAAATTATCATCAAGCTTTAAATAAAATTGACCTCGAGAGCACTAAACTTTTTTTGCAAAAACAAGTTCAAAGTGGTGTAGATATAAGCACCAAACTAAACAACATAACCTCATCGAAAACCAAATCGACCCTGACATATAGTGGCAAATCATTGCTATATAATATCACAGAGTTCAAGCTAAAAAAAGTATCAAAAAAATATTTTATAAACATATGTATAAACACCAAAACGAACATATGTAAAAGTTGGGTATTTTGAAAGGCTCGTTTGCTTTGTATGCTGTGCTTGTGTTTGTGCTCATATTTGCTACTATAAGTTTGATGTTCGTAGAAACAAAACTCGTAAATTCACAGCTTGACAATCACAAGTATTTTCACCTACAAGCGAAACTTCACTTAGATAGTGTGGTTGATTTTATAAAAATAAATAAAAAAGCTCCAAATATAAAAGTATTGACTGATTATGAAATAGCTATACACAAAGAGGACAATAAAACTTTTGATATATTTGTAGGGCACAAAAACCAATACAACTATATAAACCTTCATAGACAGTTAAAGCTACCATAGTATCATCGTTTTGTATGTTTTAGTTTTGTATTTCCAGTAAATATGTATGCTGTCCCTGATTTTTTGATTTTGATTTTGATTTGATTCATAGACATTGTCGACTATCAATTGCATATTGTCGACAATCTTTAGAAGTGGTAGTTGGGTTTGTAGGCGATTTTGTATTGGGTCAATTGCTACACAAACCGAGCGGTGAGTTGTTTGTAGTCTAGAAGTTGGGTCTCTATGTGTGTCAAGTATTTGTCTGGAGCATGTGGTAGCAAACCGTGTATCCTTTGTATTTTGCTGTCCGTGTCACCATGTGTATTGTCCGGCTTTTTGTCAAAAATCTTGGCGATCCGCATAGCATTGTGATACGCATCACCCATGTCGACGATACCAAATACCTCCGGTGGCGGTTCTGCTATCTTGCTCATGAGCTGTCTCTCCTCATCTGTCATAGTTTGCGCCAAGTGCCGTATATATGCCAGTCTAGCAGAGGGTGTATCGGCAAAAAGTAGCTGCTCTGGTATGTCCAACACTCTAGCTATATATGGCAGTAGCTCCACATCTATACCTATGCGACCGTTTAGATAAGCATATATAGAGTTGATAGTCGGCACTTCGCCTGTATTTGCCAGCTTTCACAGAAACTTTTTCGCTATGCGAAAACCGCCACGGCTAGTTTTGGTTCTAACAACACGAGTTTGTCATAAAACACTATTTTGGACATGTTTCGCCGCTTTAGATATAAGTTGATATTATTCAATGAAACAACTCCTTTTTATTTTTATAAATTATTATTAAACCTTTTGTTCCCGGGGTTTGTTCTTGCTTTTTTAGATATAATAAACTATAAATACAACAAAGGTTTAAATATCATTTAATATGGTTTTAAAGTTATTGTCATACAAAGATATAAACTCACAATTTTCATTTAACATTCCCCAAACATCGCCAATTGGTTTTTTGGTCAATTCGTATTGTGGAATATACACTTTACCCTTATACTCAGCAACTACAGTTTTACCATTGTCAAAGTTGATTATAAAATCAGGATAAAACTTACCAGTTTCAGTCAGAAGCCAAAATGAATTTATAGGATCACTGTCTATATTTCTTATCCATGTATTTACATTTGGCATCTTATCAATATAAAGTGCTACTTCATACTCTTCCATACTATCAAATTTATGAACATTTTCGTATTTATGTTTTTTAAAATTTTTACTTCTATTATCAGGATTTGGCATATAGTTATTTGATGTAAATATAAAAGTTTCTTCATTATTTACTGTAAAACTGTTTTTATCAAATAACATTTTAAAACTTTGTTTTTTAGAGTTAAGAACCATATCTTTTATTTTTATTAAGATTGCTCGTTTTAATTGATATTTTTTACTCTCAAGTAAATGTAAATCAATATCTTCTCTTTTTTCTAACTTGATAATTATAATAGATATAAACTCTTTAATCTGTTTTGAATCTAATAATTGATGTATCTCTTTATATTCACCTACAATAATATTATAGATTGAATTTGATAGCTTAGCCATAAAGTTAGGATTGTTTGTCTCAATATTGTGTTCATTGATTATCTTAGTCATCTCTTCATTTTCTTCTTCATCAAATAATGATGGATTATTCGTATCTATCTCTTTATTTCTTATCTTTTCATTTTCAATATCAATTATTACTAAATGTTCATTTGTATTTATACTAAATTCATCTATATTTAAAGAGGCATTCTCTATAAGTTCTTTATCTGATATATCAATATAATCTAAAATAGTGCCGTCTTCAAATATAGAAATATCCCCATCATGTTCTATTAAAAGTTTTGGTAATTCTATATCTGTAACTTTGACCAATGAATCATTTTGTTGATTTATCTTTTCAAAAATCACATCTATCTTTTTATGTGTATTTTCAGGTGTTACTGCTTTTAAATCTTTTATAAACTTAGGTCTTTTTGCTTTTGTTGGAATATTTATCATCGATATATTATTTGTTTCAATATTTACACTTATGTAAGGGTCAAGTTTAGATGTAGTAAAATCATCTATATTTATAGTGTCAAGGTGTATTTGTCTATCTTCATAAAGCATATCGCCCCATAAACTACCAATACCATCTACATATTCATTTGTATGATTTGATTTATTTATACTTTGTTTAGCTTCACTCTGTTCAAAACCACTTTTGATAAGTGTTTGTCCTATATCATTTGCTACTTTTTCAAAACTATCTGATGCTACAAATACATAAGCATATCCCAACTCTTTTTTATCTTTTTCTTCAATATATGGCATTCTTAAAACTCTACCAATAAGTTGCTCTATGGCAGTTGATGATTTCATATTTGATACCACACTAAGTACATAAGCAAACGGACAATCCCAACCCTCTTTTAAAGCTTCTACAGTTATGATATATCTTATCTTACAATCTGGACTTAATAAGTTTATACCATCTATCTCTTTTTTATTGTCTGTTTGTATAGCTATCTCATCTTCTTTTATCTTAAACTCTTCTATTAAAATATTTTTGATTTTATCATAGGTTAAAGCTTCATCTCCTCTATTTTCATCGGCTCGTATAAGATTGATAGGTCTTATATATCTTGAAGTATGAATCTCTTCCCTTAAAGCTAATTCTTCTAAATACATTCTTTTTTCTATACCATCTTTTAATATAGCTTTTTTATCATCAATAGTTTTAAGTAATATTGGAAGTTTTATCATACTTTCTTTTTTTAGCTCAGTAGCAGTTACACTAAATAATATATTACTAGCATAGATACTTTTTGCTTTGCTTGTCTTAGTTACTGGTGTAGCAGTAAACTCTAATATAAAAGATGGTTTTAATGCAAGAATATTTTCTAAACTAAGTCCCGTACTAGATTTATGTGCTTCATCAAGTATGATGATAGGTTTATAAAGTTTCATAACATTTTCTAAAGAGTATTTAACATCATAAGATTTCAGTAACTCTTGATAGTTTCCATTTTCATCATAAAATTTTCTACCATCTTTATTGTTAGTTCTAAAACTTTGAATAGTACCTATGATGATAACCAATTCATTATTAGGGTCAAACTTTTGTTTATAGCTTTCTTGGACACTCATTATATTTATATTATCAAAATCTTTATCTAACTGTTGTCTATAAAAATGTCTTTTATCTTTTAGTGCTTCTAGTGTTTGAGTTACTATTTTGTCACTTGGAGCTAACCAAAATATAAGATGATAATCAATATTAAGATATTCGTTGACAAGTATTCGTAAACTTTTTGTAGCTATCAAAGTTTTACCACCACCAGTAGGCACTCTCAAACATACATAAGGATTAGTATAATCATCTACTTCTAAATATTGATTTGATGTAACATCTTTAAATGCTTGTACTGGAGTTGTTGAAAGTGTTTTTTGACAAAAGCTATCTAAAACTTCCAATGATTCTTTTTGGTATTTTTTTAACACTAATTATCCTTTATATCATAAGGGATATATCTTATGATTATATTTTTTTCTTTTAATGTATCGTTTGATACTGTTGATTTGGCTGTATAAATTATAAGTTGTTTATACTCTTTTTTAGTTTTTCTATGTTTGATTAAGAGGTCTTTTAAATCTTTATTTAAAAACTTCTTTTCATAAAAATATATATGCTGATTTTTATATGTTCCTACAAATGGTGCATTTATGGTTTTTTTGTTCACAGGTTTTTTAAACTCTACAAAATAGATATGTTTTGCAATTTGGTCAAATGTTAACTTTGAGTTTAGTTCTCCGAACTCATCAAAAATATTATGACTGAGCTCACAATATTTAAACCCTCCACCTATACCATCTTTAAAAGTTTTAATATCTTTGATACCTGTTACTTTTATAGTGTTTTCTTTAAAAGTCTTTTCTATCTTTGTATAGTTTTGCTTTTCATATTCAACTGTTTTATTTACTTCATAAGAAATTTTATCCATAGTTTCAGGCTTTAAAACTTGTGAGGTCGTAAGCTTTTTTTCATATAAAGTTGTTTTATCTTTTCCTATAAAATCATAACCTTTTATAACTCTTTTTACTCTCTCAGCCGTGATATCTTTCGCATAGTCTAAAGTCTCAATTAAAATAAACTTACGGCTTCCACCATCTTCTTTATTTTGTTCCAATACTGCATGTGCTGTCGTTCCACTTCCTGCAAATGAATCTAAGATAATATCATTTTTTGATGTTATAGAATTTATTATGATTTCAAGTAGTTTTTTTGGTTTTGGATTTTGAAAAATACCCTTTGACAAAATATCAGATAATTGTCCATTTGACTGTCTGGTACTTCCAGCAAATTTGTAACTCCAAAAAGTTGTTAGTTTAATATATTCATCCATATCGCACAGGTAGGTCTTTTTTTGTGGTATTGTATTTTCTTTTTTACCAAAATAAATCATATTATTATATTCTAATTCTTTTAGTTTTGATTTTGAAAACCTTGGATAAGTGCCTTTTGGAGATGTCCATGTTGTATTGTTTTTAAATGTGTATGTATAGATGCCATTTTCTGTTCCACTTTTAGCATTCAGTGGAGTAAGCAAATAGTTTCCTTTTGGATCATTATCATGATTTTTATAAACTTTATTATGCTCGTTTGTTCTTTTTTGTCCTTTTATTTTTGCATTTACTTTATTTTTTGCATAAACTAAGACATATTCATGATTATTTGAAAAATATTTTGCATCATTTTTTATCGTATCTAATCCTTGCCAACAAACTGAAGTAATAAAATTATTTCTACCAAATATTTCATCACAAATCATTCTAAGATGAGTAACCTCTGCATCATCAATACTTATAAAAATAACTCCATCATCTTTTAGTAATTCTCTCAAAAGTTTAAGTCGAGGCCACATCATACAAAGCCATTTGTCACTTCTGCTCAAATCATCTGCATTTACTGTATCGTTTAGCCATTTTTTGATAAGAGGACTATCCATATTGTCGTTATATACCCATGAAGTATTACCAGTATTATATGGTGGGTCTATGTATATCATCTTTACACTACTAGCATAATAAGGCAACAATGACTTCAAAGCCAAAAGATTATCCCCTTTGATAATCATATTTTGGCTATCTATATCGCCTATGCTTTCTTTACACTCTATAGTTTTATATTCGATATTTTTATGATGGTCTTTAACATCATCTTTCCCCATCCAGTCTATGTATGGCATTTTTTACCTTTTTGAATATTTTGAAACATTATATCAATAAATAATTTATTTTAACTCGTTCCCGTCGTCCTGAGACAATCTAAGATATTTGGATTGTCTCTAGTTTGCAGTGATTTTAAACTCTTGCCCTATGCTACAGGGGAGTATTGGGACTCACAGCTCAAAGCCACAGACGACAAGTCCTATGTAGATGACTGGATAGAAAACCACCCAGACGGTGAGATACTAGTCACAGATGAGTTAGCTACCAAGATGGGACTAGATAGCTCAGGTATAGAAAATGCCGATGTTACTATGAGAGTGGAGGATTTTGTAGATGAGCTAATAAAAAGCGACCAAGCCAACTCTCTATCTACATATTTTCCAGTGATTGCTATAGCCTCTGTGGCTATCATAGTCCAAGAGATATACAGACGATACAAGGCAGGAGAGATATCTTATAGCAAGTTCAAACTGCTCGTAGGTATAGCAGTAGGTGAAAAGAGTATCAAGATAGGTGTATTGACGATGCTTCTAGCTATACCCGGTATCAATGTCATAGTAGGAGCTGGACTCGTAGCAGGACTCATATATAGTGCCAGAAAGTTTGCCACAAATAGTCTGTAGATATATGAATATATTTTGACTTTTTGTGGTATCATAAGTTGTATTTAGGTTAATATTTATAGACACGACACAACCTATATCAACTCACACAAGCAGATACAATGTCAAACTTTTTTGTTGTTATTTGGCAGAAGTTACACTATGTATCGTCTCATATACACTATAGGTTATAGTGCCTACAAATACACAAAGCACGGTTATATATAATATTGTCATTTGATATCCTTTAGTTTTTTTATTTTATCAAGAACAGTTTTGTTGAGAAAAACGATCAAAATAGCCACTATCACAATAGAGACTATGTTGAAGATAAGTATAATTTCATCTGATTTTTCAAAGTTGTTTACAAACCAACTAATCAAACCCATGATAGAAGCGACACTAACACCAATCCAAAATTTCAACAAACCTATCTCTTCTTTTTCTTTATCTATTTTTGCCATATTGTATTATATCATAAAAAACTTAAAAAACTATTGAAATGATTTTTATCTCGTTCCCAAGCTCTTTGCTTGCGAGAATGCATACTTGAGAAACAAGCAAGATAGAAGCGGTGCATGTTGTGTTGGTATTACATCTGCTATACCCGGTATCAATGTAGTTGTAGGAGCAGAACTTGTAGCAGGACTCATATATAGTGCCAGAAAGTTTGCCACAGATAACCTGTAGATATGTTGATATATTTTGACTTTTTGTGGTATCAAAAGTTGTGTTTATATATTTTGGATATAATATACAAAATTTATTTTAAGGCTGTAGGTGAATTATAATTTTCAATGGGATTCAAACAAAGCAAAAGCAAATATCCTAAAAATAAAATAAGTTTCGAAGATGCTGTATCGGTATTTAAAGATGCAGATGCCATCTCTATTTTTGACGACAAACATAGCTCAAAAGAAGATAGATGGGTCACTATAGGGTTAGACACAAACACAAGAACACTTGTAGTGGTGCATACATTTGTCACGATGGGGCTAGACGACTGCAATATCAGGGTCATTAGTGCAAGACGAGCAACAAAACTAGCTGAGGCGGTTTTTGTTTGCAAAAAAGTTTCTGTGAAAACAAGAGCAAACAATATATCAGAAAGGTTAAATATGAAAGAGCAATACGATTTTTCAAATGGTGTTAGAGGTAAGTTTTATCGACAAGATGCGCAGTTTCATCTGCCAGTTTATCTCGAACCAGAGGTTGAGAGTTTTTTTATACAATTGGCAAAAAAACAAAAAATAGGCTTGACACAAATAGTCAATAATCTACTGCACAAAGACAAAGAACTGATAGAACTATCAACAGCACAAGTTAAATAAACACCAAAGTCATAACACCCCAAAATATTAAGACAGCATACCAGTAGGCCAAAAACATAATGGAGGAATACACAAATGAACAATGTAGAACAATACTTTGATAACCAAAAACAAAACAAAGAATTTATCGTAAGTTACAATGCAATATCAGAACAGGTTGATATTGAGTTGGAACTAGAAAGAGTCAAAAAACATATAGAAGAAGACTACTCCAAAAATATAATTTTAGATGAGTTGTCGAAAATACAAAACTATCTGTACCAAGCCACATGGGCACCACAAGCTATAGCCCCATCATAAGTTGTATTTAGGCAAATACATATAAGCAAAACACAACCTATATCTACTCACACAAGCAGATAAAATCGTCATAAAACTTAAGATATTTATCGTCCATTTTTATAATAATCCATCAGCCACTTAGTAGCCCTGTGTATATCATCTGTGTCATAATAGTCTATCATCATACGGTTAAACTCCAGTTTGTCGATAGCTTTTATATTCAATATAGGATAACCACTATCTAATAGTCTGCCGTTCATCATCAGTCTGGCTGTTCGTTTGTTGCCATCAAAAAAGTATTAAGTTTTACAATTTAGCAAAAAGTTGTGAAATGCTCTTGCTACGGGGTGCTTTATGTTTCGTAGAGTTTGTCTATTTGTTGTCTATATATCATCGAGTTTGTCATACGATGGAGGCAAAAACTCTGTGCCGCCTATACGGACATTTGACTGCCTAAACTTACCCCAAGTTAGAGCTTCCTCTTTGGCTACTTCTTTGTGTAGCATACAAATTGTGTTTTTGTTATCGTCAAAGCTATATTTGTCCAACAACTCAAAAAGTAGCTTCATACTTCTATTTTGATTCAAAATCATATTTTCATCGCTTAGTTTATGTCCGCCTACGGTTATACCCTCCAATAGTGTTTGAACTTCTGAGTAGATCATAGCATTGCCCTCAAGTGCCGATGTATTATATACATAATCCACCGTGTCTTTTTTTGCCATAGCTATATATAGTTTTCTATTTGGTTTGATCATAGTTGTCTCACTCGTGCTATCGCTTGGGCGAATAGATCCGCCATCGCTCCCTAACTCGTGTTCGCCCCGTGGGCTCATGTTTTGTCTGTCCTAGTTCCCATGCTATATATCCATAGTCAAAAGTCATCGTATATTTGACACTATCGTATCGCCCATCTGTGTAGTAGTTAAGATATATTTGGCATCAAAGGCTCCTATATCTTTGGTTCTGTTGCCGTCTTTTAAAGTTTGTTTGATAGCCTCATCTATACTATCGGCTAACTTTGGCAAACCCAAACTATATCGCAGCATCATAGATGCACTTGCAATGGTGGCAATTGGGTTGGCAACTCCAAGTCCAGCTATATCAGGTGCAGAGCCGTGTATAGGCTCATATACTGCCGTTTTCTCTCCAGTGGAAGCTGATGGTAGCAAACCTATAGAACCGCATAGCATACTAGCTTCATCGCTCAATATATCGCCAAAGATATTGCCAGTGAGTATCACATCAAACTGTCGTGGGTTTGCTACAAGTTGCATAGCACAGTTATCCACATACATATGCGACAACTCCACATCGCTATATTGTTTTGATACCTCTGTGACCGTATCTCGCCATAGTTGAGACACATCAAGCACATTTGCTTTGTCCACCGAACACAACTTTTTGTCTCTTTTTTGAGCTAACTTAAATGCCACATGCGATATTCGCTCTATCTCGGTCTTGGTATAGACCATGGTATTCCAGCCTTTTGTAGCAGTTTTGCCTTTGGGTTCACCAAAATATATGCCACCTATAAGCTCTCGCACAACCATTATATCCACACCTTTGATGACTTGTGGCTTCAAACTACTGGCATCGATAAGCTCATCATACACCACAGCTGGTCGTAAGTTCGCAAACACTTCTAAAGCTTTTCTAAACCGTAGCAAACCACTCTCTGGTCGTAGCTCTCGTGGCAGGTCATCCCACTTTTGCCCACCAATAGCTCCAAACAAACAAGCATCGCTTTGAAGCACACCGTCTATAGTTTCTTGTGGTAGTGGGTCACCTGTAGTATCATATGCTACTCCACCCATGAGATACTGGCTAAAATCAAACTCCACATCGTATATGCTGCCCACCTTTTGCAACACCTTGATAGCTTCGTTTATTATCTCTACCCCTATACCATCGCCTTTGATGATAGATATGTTGAACTTTTGTTTCATCTGTTGCCTTTTTTATCGTTTATCATTTTCATAGCCATATTTAAGTCCTCTTTTGTATCTATGCCAAAACTTTGAGAGTTTACTTCTATCATAGATATTTTGTATCCAGCTTCAATAACACGAAGTTGTTCTAACTTTTCTATGTGTTCCAGCTTACTATGTTTTAAACTACAAAAAGTTTTAAGCGATGCTACAGTGAAACCATATATACCAAGATGTCCTTTATAATCGGTATGACTATAATGGTCCTTGTGGTGTGGTATTTTTGAACGACTGAAATATATAGCATGGCTATTTTCATCGAGCACCACTTTAACATGGTTTGGGTCATCGGCTATCTCACTTGAGACAGATTTATAACAACTTGAAAGCAAAACACCATTTTTGCCTACAAACTTTTTTGTATTCTGTAAAACTTTTTTGACTACTTCAGGCTCTATAAATGGCTCGTCTGCTTGCACATTTAGAACTATTTCATGATCTTTAAGACCCAGCATATCTACTGCTTCGTTTATCCTATCGGTGCCACTTTTGTGAGCGCTACTTGTAAACACCGCTTTAAACCCGTGCCTGTTTGCGAGCTTGACTACCTCTTGGCTATCTGTGGCTATTATTACTTGGTCTATATCTTTGACACGATTTGCAGTTGCTATGATCATAGGCACTCCAAATATATCTACGAGAATTTTATTTTCAAATCTGCTTGAGTTTAGTCTTCCTGGTACTATGATCATATTTGTCCTTTTGTGTATTGTATATAATTATACTTAAGGGCACCTCAAAAAAACATTTTAAAACAAAAATATTTTTGTGTAGTTTAAAAGTCGACTGCTGACTATATTTGCTGTGATGATTTACATATATCTTGCAGTCTTTAAATAGGCAAGATTTGTTTTAAGTTTTATAAGATACAATGATACAAAAGATTTTAAAAGCAAGAGGATATTTTAGTTATGTCAATATTTTTATCAAATAACATAATAGCACTTTTTTTTATACAGACGATATTGTTGTTGTTTGCAACTTATAGTTTATACATCTCTATAGATATCATACGATATTGGGATTTTGGCAAAAGCACGACCACCCAATATAGTTTGGAAAAAAAGAACTATCTTGTAGCTACAATTATATTTTTTGTAGTAGTAGTCAAAATAGTTTTGTTTTTATTTTTTATAAACTCTCTTGATGGTTTGTCGGTAATAGTTCCCGGTGCCATGTGTGCAGCTGGCATAGTCAATGCAAATGAATACGGAACTATTCTTTTGATTTTCAAGCTTTTTACCTTGTTTGGTTTTGGTATATGGATAGTATTGAACAAGTTAGATATTCAAGCATTGGATTATCCATATCTTATCAAAAAATACTATTTGTTTGTGTTGTTGTTTGTGTTTATTTGTCTGGAGTTTATAGTTGAGATATTGTATTTTACAAATATATCAATACAACAACCAGTGCTTTGTTGTAGTGCGGTGTTTGTCGATGAACATAGTGTATCATCTATTTTTGATATAGAAAATATTTTGCTTCTGTTTTATATCTGTTATGTTGTTTTGCTTGTGTCAAACATAGTTAAAAATAGTTTGGTTAGTTTTTTAGGAGGCTTGCTTTTTTTGGTTTTGTCTTATTTTAGTGTCACATATTTTTTTGGCACTTATATATATGAGCTTCCAACTCACAAATGTCCGTTTTGTATGCTACAAAAAGAGTATTTTTATATAGGATATGTTTTGTGGATGAGTCTGTTTTTGGGTGTATTTTTTAGTATTAGTCCTTATATCATAAAACTATTGACAAAAAAAGAGCTTGTCTTTGGTTATAAACTTGCTGCTATTTTCAACACTATTTTTGTGCTGTTGTGTAGTTATTTTGTCGTTGAGTTTTACATCAGAAATGGAGTTTTTTTATAGAAACAGCTAATCAAAAATTAAAAAATTAATTTAAGGGCACCTCTAAAAACCTCTATAGCTCATAGAAGGAGCAGTTTTTCGCAGAAAGTTTTTGCAAAGCAAAATCGCCACGGCTACTTTTGATGAATAAAAGTTCATAAAAATTTCACAGAAAGTTTTTCGCTATGCGAAAATCGCCACGGCTACTTTTGAAGGACTAACTGGTTAATTCAAGAATTTATATGGACTTTTTTCGCGAAAACTTCCCTTCCCTGCGGGCTTTGCTTGCTTTTCCTTGTTCTTGAGTTTTTGCTTTTGAATTAACCCGTTAGTCCTTCAAGCAGAAACTCAAGAACAAGGAAAAGCAACCTAAAGCTATGAGCATAGAGGTTTTTAGAGGTGCCCTTAAGATAATTTTAAGAATAATTAGATATATTCAAAGACTTAGAGATTTATAATTTACACTCTAAAACAAAGGAAAGAAATGTTAAATAGATATATATTATCAATAGTGCTTATATTAGGCTTAAGTGAAGCAGCAATGTTTCAAACAGTGTCGCCAAAAAAAGCGACCATGACACAAACAGGCAAAGCAAAAAATTATTGTCCAAACTGTGGTATGCATTTGGGTAAGTTTTACAAGACAAACCATGTGCACAAAGATCACCAATACTGCTCTATGCATTGTTTAGTTGAGAACAACAAAGATAGCTTGCCAGCAGACGCAAAAGTCGTAGATACAAATAGTTTGAAGTTTATAGATGCCACAAAAGCTTTCTATGTAGTAGGTAGCAAGAAAAAAGGCACCATGACCATGAACAGCAAATATGCTTTTGCTTCAAAAGATAAAGCAAAAAAGTTTCAAGCCAAAAATGGCGGTGAGATTAAAACTTTTAAAGAAGCTTATGAAATAGCCAGAGGTGACTTCAAAAAAGATATGAAAATGATAGGCAAAAAACGTAGCAAAAAAGTCTATAAAATGGGCAAGAAAATGTATAACAAAAAATGTCAAAAAGATAAAATAGATGTCAAAAGTTTTGACAAAATATCATCACTAAAAGCACATATCAAAGACAACAAACTTTGTGGCAAAAAAATCAAAGACAAACAACTTCAAGCTATCTGTGTATATCTATGGGATGTAGAAAAACTTGGCATAACTATGGCAAATAAAAAAGCTATTCTGGTGCCAAAAGATGCAAAATGCCCTGTATGTGGTATGTTTGTAGCAAAATACCCTAAGTGGGTAGCTACCGTAACTCACGGCAAACATATGCACTATTTTGATGGTGTAAAAGATATGATGAAGTTTATATTTAGTCAAAATCAAAAATTTACAAATATAAAAGTGACTGATTATTTTACGACTTCTGGAATGAAAGCAAAAAAAGCATTTTATGTAGTTGGCTCAACTGTTTATGGTCCTATGGGACATGAGCTTATACCATTTTCAAATATGGCTCAAGCGCAAGAGTTCAAAAAAAATCGCAACGGCACTAAAATCGTGCGATTTGAAGATATCACGAAGGAGCTTGTACTCTCTTTGGATAAATAGTCGTGTCTAAAATTTTGATAACTATTGTAGCGATATTAATAATAGTGTTTATATTTATCTCTATATCAAGTTCTCAAAATATGACTGTGGTCAAGACAGATAATTATAGCAAAAAACCTATATCTATAGTTCTTGGTAAGTTTCAAGATAGTGATTGTGGTATGGTCATAGATAGTTTGGCATATGCTTCACAAGTAGTATCAAACGATGGAAAAACATGGTTCTTTCATGACCACGGGGGCATGGTGCATTGGATTAGCGATAAAGCATTTAAAGACACGGCATATATATATGTGATGTCAAAAGATACAAAAAGATGGATAAGCGGCAGAACTGCTTGGTATAGCAGGACCGATACCACCCCTATGCTTTATGGGTTTGGTGCTTATGAAAACAAAAAGCAAAACTTGATTGATTTTGAGACTATGTCTTTGTATATGCTTCGTGGTGAAACTATGGCGAATGCCAAATATAGACAAATATTATTAAAAAAGGCAAAATAACTTGTGCAAACAATTGATATAATCTCAATAGCAACGATAGCTTTCTTGGGTTCATTTGGTCACTGCGTTGGTATGTGCGGCGGTATAGTCGTGGCATATTCAAGCACCAAAATTCAATCAAGCTGGACAAATACTCACCAAAGTTTTGCGCATATTTTATATTCTTTTGGTAGAATTACCACCTATATAATTTTAGGCGCATTGTTTGGGTATTTGGGAGGAGTTGCTACTTTTTCACACACAGCCAATGGCATATTGTGGCTTATCGTTGGTGTGGTTATGATTTTAACTGGGTTTTCATTGTTGGGTAAGATTAAATTTCTCGTTTTGATAGAGCACTCTTTTTTAAATTCGGCTTGGTATAAAGAGAGTTTTAAAGCACTGCTTCAAAACCAAACTTTTTTTAGTTTTTTTATGCTTGGTTTATTAAATGGCTTGTTGCCTTGTGGGCTTGTGTATTTTTTCGCTATCGCAGCTGCTAGCACGGCTGACCCGCTATATGGAGCACTTGTCATGGCTGTATTTGGACTAAGCACAATACCGGCACTTTTTTCGTTGGGGTTTTTTGTAGGGTTATTCAAACAAACAAAAATAAGAGATACTATGATAAAACTTTCGGCCATATCTGTGATATTGTATGGGTGCTATACTATATACAACGGTTATGATTATGTTGTAAGTAGCGATAGAACATTGTTGCAGTGTCATTGATATATGATAAAGTTATGAAAGATACAGAGGATAAAATGATGAAAAGAACAACAGCGGCTATAATACTATGTGTATTTATATTATTTTTAGGCTGTGAAAAAAAGATAGAAAAAGGTTTGCACGAAGTCCACTGGGATAGAGATATGTGCGAGTTATGCAAGATGGTAGTAAGCGATAGAAAGCACACAGTTCAAGCTGTGAATCCACAAAACGGCAAAAGTTATATGTTCGATGATATCGGTTGCACTGTTTTATGGTTTGAAGAGGAAAAAATATCATGGAAACATAAAGCAAACATATTTATCACCGATAGAAAAAGTGGTGAATTTATAGATGCTAGAAAAGCACACTATGATACAAATAGCAGAACTCCTATGGATTTTGGATTTGCTGCTTATAAAAATGAAGATGATTTAAAAGGAAAAGAGATGATAAACTACGAAGAGGTATATTTGAGAATTTTAAGAGGTGAGACTATGCAAAATACACAAATAAAAAAGGCTAATCCATGAAAAATTTAGGTCTCATTGCATATCTTGATCTCAAAGAATCAATAAGAGCAAAATGGTTTATAGTATATTCGGTGGTATTTGGTGGGCTTATTGCTATATTTTTTATTTCTGGGGTCACTCAATCTCAAGTTATGGGATTTAGTGGATTGAGCAGGTTGCTGCTTATGTATATACAAATAACAATTGTAATACTTCCTATATTTATACTTATAACAACCGTTCGGTCAATATCAAGCGACAGAGATAATAATATTTTGGAATATATGCTTAGTTTTCCCATATCACTTAGACAATACTATTGGGGTAAAATAATAGGCAGATTTATAACTGTGTTTTTGCCTGTATTTATGGCTATGTTTATCGCTATAATCTTTGGTGTCATCAAAGGTGTTTCTGTGCCTTGGGATGTGTTTGTGTTATATTCGGGTTTATTGTTTTCTATGAGTAGTGCATTTTTAGGAATTGCGTTTTTCATATCTTCGTTTGTAAAATCAAGCGAAGTGGCATTGGGAATGGCATTTTTCATATGGGTACTTTTGTTAAGTTTCATTGATATAGCTTTGATATCTTTGATGCTATCAAATAGATTTAACGAAGAGTTGATAATAACAATAGCACTACTAAATCCTATGGAGATATTTAGAGTAGCAGCTATATCGCTTTTTGACCCATCTTTAACCGTGATGGGTCCTGTGGCATTTTACATACTTGACAATATATCACAAGCATTGTTTGTGTTTTTGTCTATCGTATATCCTATGTTGTTGGGTGTTTTGTTTGCAGTTTTTGGTTTTGTTGTATTTAAGAAAAAGGATTTAGTATGAAAAAATATTTATTGGTTTTTAGTTTGTTTGTTTTTATAGATATAGGTGCTTTGCCTATTCCACATAAACCATATGTGATGGATTTCAATAAAAAAACTATCTGTTTGGTGCGAAAAATACCTGTCTATAAAGCTCCTAAATGGGTGGGCAAAATAGAGCTAATCAACGGCAAAAAACTGTTTTTTAGCAGTCCTAAATCTATGTTTGAGTTCTATTTTCAGCCCGGAAAATGGTTTGAAGTAGGAGTGAAAAAAGAGGCTGATTTTAAAGATATTTTAGTGACTAACTATAGCAACTTAAAACCTATAGATGCTAAAAAGGCATTTTATGTATATGGTAGTCGTGCTATATCGCCAACTGGCGATGATCTTGTTCCGTTTGAAAATAAAGAGCAGGCAAAAAAATTTGCCAGTTCTTATAGTGGCAAAAGAGTATTAAAGTTCAAAGAGATAAAACCATCACTAATACGACTTATAAATGGTAGAATATAAAACATTTTAAAACATAAATACCATAACACTATTTGAAGTATTGTTAGAGGTGCCCTAAAGTATATTTAGATAATATATCAAAAAAGGATGTATATGAATATAGCAAACAATATAACAGAGCTTATAGGCAACACACCAATAATCAAACTAAAAAATGGCATATATGCTAAGTGCGAGTTTCTAAACCCAACCAGTAGCGTGAAAGATAGAATTGGTTTAGGTATGATAAACAAAGCTATAAAAGATGGTTTGATAAAAGATGGCACAACAATAATAGAGCCTACAAGTGGCAATACAGGTATAGCCTTGGCATCTATTTGTGCAAGTTTTGGGTTTGATTTGACACTATGTATGCCAGAAAGTATGAGTCATGAAAGAAGAGCGCTTTTAAAAGCATTGGGGGCTAATCTGGTGTTAACACAGGCAAAACTTGGTATGAACGGTTCTGTGCAAAAAGCATACGAACTTCAAAAACAAACTAAAAATAGTATAATTCTTCAGCAGTTTCAAAATTCCGCCAATCCTCTTTCACACATAAACACAACAGCAGTTGAGATACTAAAAGATATGGACAACAATATTGATATCTTTGTAGCAGGAGTTGGAACTGGTGGCACCATAAGTGGTGTAGGAAAAATACTCAAAGAAAATATAAAAGATGTGCAAATAGTAGCAGTAGAGCCAAAAAATAGCGCAGTTATATCAGGAGACAAACCAAACCCACACAAAATACAAGGTATTGGGGCTGGGTTTATACCGAAAAATTATGACAATAACATAGCAAATATGATTATGAAAATAGATGATGACGAAGCGATTGATATGGCAAAAACATTAGCCAAGCAAGAGGGTTTGATAGTAGGTATATCAGCAGGAGCAAATGTAGCAGCAAGTTTGAAACTGAAAAATAAACACCCGGACAAAATCATACTAACGGTGCTTTGTGATACAGGTGAGCGATACTTAAACCAAGGACTTTACGAATGATAAAATCATATCAAAACAAAAAAACTCCATGCTGCCGCGATAGTAGGCCTAATAAATTTGACGAGCCTATACAAAACAAGTGTCATACATTTAGATAATTTGACAATAAGATTTGAAAAAAAAATTCTCAACAAAACAGCAACATAAAGTTTTTTTTAAAACTTTTGGCTGCAGAACAAATATCGTAGATACCGGAATTATGAAAACAAACATCAAAGACTTCCATATAGTAAATGACGAAAAAAGTGCCGATATAGTTGTGATAAACTCATGCACAGTTACAAATGGGGCAGATACCAATGTGAGAACTTATATCAATAAAATAAACAAACTTGATAATTGTCCTAAAATTGTTTTAACTGGATGCGCTAGTTTAACACAAGGCAAAACTTTGTTTGAAAATGACAAAATAGACAAGCTTTTTACGCCAAACCACAAAGAAAATATCAACAATATATTATCAAATAAAACAAACATATATACAAGCAAAGATTTTAGCCACATAGACAACACAATTATAGATGATTTTCAAGATAAAACAAAAGCATTTGTCAAGATACAAGAGGGTTGTGATTTTAGCTGCAGTTATTGTATAATACCACAAGTTCGTGGAAAATCTCGAAGTTATGAGCCATCTTTTATACTGAAACAAATAAAAGTTTTGACAGACAAAGGCTTTAGTGAGTTTGTTTTAACTGGCACAAATATCGGCTCATATGGGCAAAAAGACAAAAATAGTCTCACAAAACTACTAAAACAGATACATAAAATACAAGGTGTCAAAAGAGTTAGGTTTGGCAGTATTGAACCATCGCAAATAACTGATGAGTTTAAAGAGATATTAGATGAACCATGGATAGCCAAACACCTACATATTGCTTTACAACACACAAGCAAAACTATGCTAAAAATTATGAATAGAAAAAATAATTTGAAAAATGATATAAAACTTTTTGAATTTCTAAGTCAAAAAGGATTTGCTCTTGGAACTGATTTTATAGTAGGGCACCCAGGTGAAACAGATAAAATTTGGCTTGAAGCAAAAGCAAATTTCAATATTTTGCCTTTGACACATATGCACTGCTTTAGATATAGTCCGAGACAAAACACAAAAAGTGCCGAACTTAGAATCAATGTAGATGGCAAAAAAGCCAAACAAAGATTATATGAACTAAACGAAATAATAAACAATAATAATTATAAATTTAGACAACAAAAACAACCACTAAAAGTGCACATAGAGCAAAAAGGGGGCGAATTTTATGAAGGCTTTGACCAGTATTACAATAAATTTATGATAAAATCCAAACAAAATATATCTAAAAATTGGATAAACACGACTACTTACGAAGTGAAACGAGACTACAATTTAGGCTCTTAAGCGAGCTTTATTGGTATATAGCATACCACAAACGATACAAAAAAAATATTTTAATATATCACCTTCATAAGATACAGACCATTTGGCGGGCAAACTTTTAGTGGAAGCTTTATTGTTTTGTTTAAACTTGCTTTTAGCTCATTTATATTTCTCTTTTGACTTGAGATATCAAACAAGAATTGAACCATTGAACGAACTTGTCCTCTCAAAAAACTTCTACCTACAAACTTAAATATATAATAATCTTTGTATTTATAGAACTTTGCTTCATATATCTCACGGGTTGTTTTATTTGTTGGTTTTTTGCAAAAATACCCAAAATCAAATACTCCCTCAAACTGCTTGATAGCTTTTGATACAGCTTTTGTGTCTAAATTGGGTTCAAAATGTGTGTATGCATTTTCAAATACATTTGGTTTGGTTTTTTTGACAATATATCTATAAACTCTTTTTGTGGCATGATATCTTGAGTGAAATGTATCATCTACTTTTTTGATTGTTTTTATATCTATATATGGTGGAAGCATTCTACACATAGACACGAAAAGTGAGTTCAAATCACTCCAAAAAGCTGGTAGTTTTATATTTGCAACCTGTCTTGTAGCATGCACGCCTTTGTCTGTCCTGCCGCTTAATATAAATGTAGACGAGATATTTAATTTTTTCAATACCCTTATAAACTCGTTTGCTACTGCTTTTTTGTTTTTTTGTTTTTGACTGCCAAAGAATTTGCTGCCATCATAAGCGAAAACAATTTTGATATTCAATATCTTGACTTTATTTTTTTTATATATAAAAAATATGACAACAAAAACCAAAATATTGGCACAACTGCTATAGTCGCAAATGGGTAGTATTTTGATATATGATAATATGACAACACATAAGATATGAATACTCCAAAACCATACATAGATGCCCTATTGCTCTCAAATCGAGGATTAAAATAACCAAATATCAACAAAAAGAACAGTAAGCTTATAGGCATAAACGCTTCACATATACCCAAAGCAAAATTCCAAGCATCGCCGCTGTTAGTTTGTATTTTATTCCAATATTCATCAAAGTTCCTAAAACTGCTGTGTTTAATATCTTTTTGCTGGTTAAGCATAGAGAGTTTTTCAAACTTTAAGCTATCTTGTGTTTTATTTTTAATATCTGTAAAATAACCAAAACCATCGTATAAATTTAGTTTGATACTGCCAGACATATTTTCTATGTTTGCTTTTTTTGCTATGAGCATTATACTTTTGTCGCCTGTTTTTTCAAATAATTTTATATTCATCAAGGTTTGATCTTTTTTATTTTCTATAAACACCATTTTGTTTCCAAACTTTTGTCCAAACTGCGACACTTTGATGCTAAGCACTGTTTCCAATTGCTTTTTTTTAATAAACTGCTTGCTCAAAAAGGTAGCCTTGGGCACGATTATTTGCGACAAAACTATAAGTATAAACGAAAGCATAAGCGCATATGGCACAAATACTTTCAATACGGCTGCCGGTTTGAGACCAATAGTAGATAACACAAGCAGCTCATACATAGATGTGAGATTTGACAACCCCGCTATAGCTCCTATGAAAAATGACACAGGCAATACAAGATATATAATTCGTGGCACTGTATAACTATATAGAAGTCCAAGTTCAAAAAAACTTATATCAAATATAGCTGTAAGCGTGGCGATTTTGATAAGATTTACCAATGATACTATACTAAAAAGCACGATAAATATAGGAAAAAAACTATTTGAAAAACTGCTTAAGATATATTTTTTGAGTATCATAACAAACCATTCCACATATATGTCAAAAATAACCCTAAACTCAAATATGGTATAAAAGGTATTTGTGGTTGATTTTTTAAAGTTCCTACAATAGATGGTATCAAAGCTACCAATGTGCCTATAGTTATAGCAACGATTCCAAGTCCAACTCCAAGCACGCCACCGATGATAGCAAATACCGGTATATCTCCCTCGCCCATGGCTTTGGCACTTTTTAGCTCGCTATTTTTTGTGATTTTGTATTTGATGTTTTGTATATAAAATGTCACAAATATCTCAAGCAAAAATCCCCCACCAGCAAAACTAAGAGCTTCGACATAATAAAAATTTGGCAAAAAAAATGCTACAATTAAAACAACAATCAATAGATAATCAGGCACTGCTTTGTGATTTATATCAATAACGCTTAAAATTATAAGCAACCAAAACAAAACAACAAAACTCAAAAACTCAAAAGTTAAGCCCAATTTTATATACAAAAACACAAACACCAAACCACACAGCAACTCAACTAAAAAATAGCTTATAGATATGCTTTTTTTGCATTTACTACAAGTGGCTTTTAGCCATATATATGACAATAACGGGATATTTTCATACCAACTTATAGTGCTTTTACAGTTAGGGCATATCGATCTTGTTGGATTAAAACATGATATATTGTTTGGCAGTCTGTGTATCAGCATATTTGCAAACGAACCAAATATCAAGCCAATTAGAAAAAAGCTAATCTCCACCATATCTCCTGTGTTTTTCTTTGAACTTTGTTATCATATCGTCCAGTTCGCTTGTCGTAAAATCTGGCCACATAGTATCACTAAAAAATATTTCAGCATATGATATTTGCCACAATAAAAAGTTTGAAACTCTATGTTCTCCACCTGTTCGTATGAGCATATCTATATCTGGTAAATCTTTTGTGTCTAAAAATTTTGCAAATATTTTTTCATTTATATTTTGTTTGTCTTTAAGTTTTTTTATAGCGCGGATTATCTCATCTTTTGCACCATAATTTAAAGCTAATACTTGCGTCATACCATCGCAGTGATATGTTTTTTCTTTGGTTGTTTTTATCAAGTTTTGTAGTTTTTTAGGAAATATTGAGATATCCCCAATAGTATCGAATTTGATATTGTTTTGTATATATAAATTTAACTCTTGCTTGAGATATTTTTCAAGCAGTTTTAATAAAAATTCTACTTCCAATTTAGGTCTTGTCCAGTTTTCAGTAGAAAATGCATACAATGTCAGATACTTGATACCAATTTTTCTACAATGCTTTAACACAAATCTAACATTTTGTGCGCCTTTTTGGTGCCCGAAGGTTCGCTGTTTTTGTTTGTTTTTTGCCCACCTACCATTTCCATCCATAATTATAGCTATATGTGGAGTATTATTCACTAATCGAAGCCTGTAAAAAAGACAGAATATCAAGAGACAGGTTTAGCTTGTCATTTGTAGGCAGCTTAATTGTTTTGCCACTTGTTGTAAATATCTCTATCGTGTTTGTTTCTTGATTTAGGTTGTTTTTGTCTAATATATTCAAACAAACTGCCGACAAATTTTTATTTTGTAGCATATTTTTCGCTTGTGATACCGCACTATTTTTATCAAACTCTGCTTTAAATCCAATTGTATGTATGCCATCTTTGTTTAGATTTTTTAGTATATCAATATTTTTTTCGAGCTCTATATTCCAAATTTTGTCTATGTTTTGTTTTTTAATTTTGCCTTGTTGTGGGTATTTTGGTGAAAAATCACTGACAGCAGATATGGAAAAAAAATATGGTGTTTTTTTGATATTTCTACCTTCGCTTACAAGAGTTGGTTTTGTAACCACTCCTTTTTTCGCTACTTTGATACAATCTACTACATATTCGTTCATCTGGCGAGTATTTTCTACTTCTATTTGGTGAATATCGTTTATGTGTAGTTTTTGTGATAGTTTGCCATGCACCAAACAAACATCTGCCCCCATATAATACAAAGCCGTAGCCATAGAGTTCGCCATCTTGCCACTACTGAAATTTGATATATATCGCATATCATCAATTCGCTCAATCGTAGCGCCACCAGATACCACAACTTTGCGATGTTTGAAATAATCATTTGATAAAATAACCCGAACTGTTTTATGGTATATAGCTTCAATATCTGCCATAGCCCCTGCTCCCACATCGCCGCAGGCTAACTCTTTTACTACTGGGTTGATTATATCGTATCCACAAACTTGCAGCATCTTTAGATTTGCTTTGGTTATATGATTGTCTAACATCTTTGTATTTGCTGACGGACATATAATCTTCTCACCGTCATATGCCAACAATGTTTGAAGCAGTATATTATTGGCCATACCATTGGCAAGAGAATTTATGGTGTTTGCGGTTGCTGGTGCGATTATTGCTATGTTCGCCCATTTTGCCATACTTATGTGGTTGTTGGCATTAATTTCACTCCAGTTTTCACTCTCGTCACAAAGCACAATATTTTTTGATATTGTCTCAAAAGTCAATGGCCCTATAAATCTTTTTGCTGAAGCTGACATGATTACTTTGACATTTGCGCCTGCTTTTATGTATAATCGTATCAGTTCGATAGATTTATATATAGCTATACTTCCTGTGACAAACAAAGCGATATTTTTATTTTTTAACAACATAAAACTATTATACCAAATATAGTTTAAACTCAAAATGATATAATAATCAAAAAGGCACGACATGGGCAAAAAAACAGCGATAGTGAAAATGGAAGAACAGTATATAAGGATAAGTATAATCTATGATGACAAAAATGAAAGAGGTTATATAAGTGGAAAAATAGGTGAAGCAGAGCAAGAGCTCAAACTTTTTCCTGATGTTTTACATAAGGATACTAGTAGGACATCAAGTTCATTTAGTATTGAGTTTGGCGGGTGTGAGCATACCGGCTCAAGAGAGCCCGGTAGATTTATCAAACTATTATTAGAAAAACTTGATATAAAAGAGTGTGAAAACTGTTAAAGACAACTCTAAAAAAAGATAAAGATATTTATTTGCACCTCTAAATAAAGCCTGGCAGACCATAATTTTTATTTTTTTGTGATAAAATTACAAAAAAGGATTGCCATGAAAAGAGTTTTTGAAAAATTAAATAAAAAGATGCTTATTGGTGCTGTTTTGTTGTTTTATACTATTAGTTTAAACGCAAACGATGATATAGATGGTGTATTTGGCAAGTTTAGTATAGATCATAATTGGAAAACTATATCACACAAAAGTGTCCATAATCCTGTAGTGCTTTTGACTCCGCCTACATACAAAGAAACAGATCCTGTCATAACAAGGCTGAAAAATATATCAAGTCATGGAGTAGATACTCAGTTTTCTGTGAAGCTTCAAGAATTTCGATATCAAAATCTAAGATACGACAATGGCGCTAACGTAAAGAGGATTTAAGCTATATGGTTTTACCAAAAGGAGTTCATCATATAAATAACGATGTATGGGAAGTTGGAACATTTAACAGAGGAGGACAAGAGTCTGCATATTCTATGCCATATTGGCAAAAAACCTATTTTCGTCACAACTCAAACATAACCCCAAAGTTATTTTTAACAATCCAAACAAACAATGACTCGGAGCCTGTAATTATACGAGTAAATGATTTGAACTCAAGGTCATTTACCACAGGATTATTTGAACAAGAATCCAACTGGAGAGCAGGTGGTGCTAACTATACGCCTCAATACAGAGGTCATGCAGTTGAGATAATTGGTTATCTTGCTATTTTTTCAGATACAAAAAATACTATCAAAACTATCAAAACAAAAAATCCATTTCCGTTAAGCTACAAAATAGGCGATGTAACAATACCAAAAAACGACAATGGCATAAGTCAAAAAGATGGCATAATAATTCAAGAGGATACATCTCGAGATACAGAACAAGTGCATGCTGATAATTTAGTGCATTATCTTGATATAATTAATAGCCGTTTTGTTACAAATGTTGATAGAAGAGGTTTGGATACTTTTGCTTTAAGACTTGACAGTGTGCGTGCAAGGACAAGATCTTCAACAGATATCTTAAGTGTTGATTATTGGAATGTATTATTGGATATCGGTATAGATTTGAAATGGGAATTAAACATACCTATATCAATACAAGGTCATGAAGCGATAGCAGCAGTAGACAAACTTAGCGATATGAGGATTGCTGGCGACAATATGCTACCTAATAGCACTTTAAATATAACATTGTGGCAAAAAGTTTTAGCGGCCGCACAAATGAATATAAATATAACCAATGGTATCTGGCGCAATAGACCTGGCTACGCAGATGGTGTAAATACCCTTCATGATGAACTTTCTTATGCCATAGCATTGTTGCCTGAAGATGGCCAACTACCAAATTATACAAATGAATACAATAGCACATACAATACGTTTAGGAGAGATAAAGATTTAGTAGATTGGTTAAATAAAATAAAGTCTATATATAAAAGCAATAGAGGATATTGGAGCACTATCCATAAGATAAGAAACTTTTCAGAGCTTATTTTATTTCTCAATGAAGCAGGTGAAGGTATAGATGAGATGCTTAAAAATCCAATTTATGGTGGCAACGGAGCCTTAACTATCGCTATGTATTATGCCGAGGGTTTAGATGACAAAACAAAAGCTGCTTTGATGGAATGGACAGCATCGCCTGAAAAATTCACTGCCATGCCTATATTTCCAGATAGCATAGAGCAATTGGGTGGTGATTTTAGCGAACCTTCTATACAAAGATGCCATACGAGAAAGATACACATTAATTGATAGTGTACCGCTTGACAAAATAACAATGAATGGCCTCATTGAATTTAGAGGTTTTAATGTCGTTGGTGGAAATGCAGCCATGAACCAAATAGAGTTGGCACTAAATAAACTTGCTATTAGAAGTCCGAGAACGATTGATATCCTAAGAAAATATAAAGATTTGCACAATAGTCCTCTTGTGATAAATAACGTTCAATATAGTGAAAATGAATATGGTGCAATTAGCTATACAATGAAGGATGGAACAAATGTAATTTATTCACAATTTATCCACAATGGACAATTAGGAATAACATTTAATGGTTATATCCAATACTTAAGCGTGAGTGATAGTTTAGCGTCTTCTTGGCATCCTATGACTTTAGAGAGAGTAGTTATTCATGAAACATTGCATGCCAGCGAAAGAATTCAAAGGGGTTGGCTTTTTGGAGATAATTCCTTACCGACTAGCGTTATCCCTAAAGCTGTTCCAAAACTTGCCAATGAACAGATGATTACAAACACAACAAACTCTCTGTTGCCTGAATTGCCGAGGCGATATTGGTATCCAGCTGCGTATAAAAAACCTATAGGAATAACAAGAGAACAGGAGAAAGCAAAACAGCAAAAAGTTCTTGCCATGGTTAATACCAAATGGGGCTTTGATAGACCAAGTGTACCGTTGTTGCAATATGCTGACAATCTACCTGATTTGAAGATATATATCAATCTTGGTGGCGGTTCGTCTTTGACTATCTTGCCTGATCTTGGTTTTGGCAATCTTATCACTGATTTTAATTATGATTTTAGTTCTGCATATACATTTTCAAACTTCTATTCAGGTCTTCAAGACCTTGGAAATCGTAGATCAAGAACACTAACACCAGAACTTTTAACGGCATTAAGAGCGATTATGAGTTCTGATGATCACGGCAACACCATAGTATCAGCCTCTCAAATAAACTCAAATTCAACTACAGATGGTAAATTTGAAAAAAGTGGTGATGTCGACTTCTTTAAATTCGTGCTATCATCAAAGAAAGATGTGATAATATACTCAGATAGCTCAATAGATACATATGGTTATCTATACAGCTCAAATGGTAGTCAAATCACTCAAGATGATGATAGTGGGCCTGGTTATAACTTTCGTATCAATAGGACCCTTAATGCTGGCACATATTACATAAAAACCAGACACTATTCCAACAGATATACAGGCAGCTATAGACTACGTGTTAGCGCTACAACACCAATAGCCAAAAGCAGCAAAGATGACCACAGCAACTCCTTTACAGGTGCTACATATATCTCATCGAGTGGTTTAAAAGTAGGGACTATTAATTCTGTGGGAGATGTTGATTTTTTTCGTTTTTATCTAAGTTCTCGTAAAAATATCAATATCTATACCACAGGCTCAACTGATACTTATGGCTACTTATACAATCAACACGGAAGTCAAATAAGCGACAATGACGACAGCGGTCCAGGTTATAATTTTAAATTCGTTAAAACGCTAAACCCTGGTTGGTATTATGTCAAAGTGAGACACTATTCAAGAAGAAGAACAGGTTCTTATAGTTTAAATGTTAGGCGGGATTAAAAAATCAAGATATTTTTATTTTGAACCATGTGGATTAATCAACAAGCTCTTAAGATTTGGTCGGCTTTCCACATAATATAGTATTTATAGGGAAGTTCAGGTAGTCATATACCAAGATACACTATATCATGCTCATACCTCAAATATCTCAAAATCCCGGTTGTTGTTTTTTGTTTTTTTGTTTTTTCCCATTTTTTTAAGATCAACTCTTTTGAAATAAGTCTATTTATAACTCGTGTCCTACTAAAACTATGGTTTTATATCGTTTTGATAACTGCAACAATCTTTTAGTAGCTTTTTTTGCTCTTTGTTTTGTCTCCTTGAAAGATTCACAATTTTGTGAATACCCAAAAAACCACAATACTCTAAAAAATATCAACCAAATTTTTGGTGGCAGCTTAAGTAAAGCCCAACTTGCATATGGAAGCTGGGCTTCGTTGAAAACACTATTTATCTCAAATGGTGTTTTTCCAAATATCTCAACTGACTGTATTGACCTTTTTTGACTACTGCATATTAAAATGTCTGCATCATCAAATAAGTTTTTAATCTTTTTTTTTGATGAAAATTTGTATATTATATATTCATTGTCATATTTTATAATCCATCTGCCAAGCTGATTTGCTAAAATATTTTTATTTTCCTTGATATCTACTTCACCGTGTCTTAATAAAATTATTTTTTTCATAAGGGTTTAAAACTAATTTTAAATATGGTGTTGTAAATCATTTTTTTCTTTTTTTGTCAGTTTGCATACTACTAAATGATACGATTCGTTTATCATATCTATAACAATCTCGTCTTTTATTGTGTCGTCTATTGTTATCGTATTCCAGTGTTTTTTATTCATATGATACCCAGGTTTTACACATTTATATATTTCACGATATATTTTAGCATCGGTAGGTAAGCATTTTAAGTTTATTTTAAGTGGTAGTTCTCGCCACAAAACCAATGCGAACATTTTGTTTATAACCTTAAACACCGCTACATCATCACCAAATGGATACTCTTTAGTTGAGCCTTTTTTTGAGTTAAGTATGTTTTCTAACTGTTCTAAATTCATAATTTTATTCCTTCTTGTTATAAATAAATTAAAAGATTATAGCAGTGTTTAATTTCAATTTAAATACTAAATAATTTTATGTTCACAAAATACCCTTATGGCTTTATCTTTCCATCTTCTATATCTATATATCTATCTACAAAATCAAGCTCATCAAACAAACTATCATGAGTAGCTACCACGATTGTTTTGCCAGTTTTTTTAAGTTGTTTTAATATATTTATGAACCTTAAAGAGTTATTTTTGTCAAGTGCCGCTGTTGGTTCATCGCACAATATTATGTTTGGATTATTTACGATGGCTCTGGCTATCGCCACTCTTTGTTTTTCGCCCCCACTTAAGTTTTTGATATATTGCTTGCTTTTGTGAGATATGTTTGCTTGTTTTATCGCAGTTTTTATTTTATTTTCTATGTCTGTATTGTTGTTTATACTTAGAGGTATCTTGATATTGTCATAAACCGTCAGTTCATCGATTAGGTTAAAAGCCTGAAATACAAAGCCTATGCTTTTGTTTCTAAATATAGATGCATGTCTATCTGGTAATTTTGATATATTGTTATTGTCGCAAATTACAACGCCGCTGGTTGGTTTTGTAAATGAAGAGATGACCGACAACAATGTGCTTTTTCCGCTACCGCTTATACCTTTTAAAATTATAAGCTCATTTTTGTTTATATTTATTGATATATTCTTAAGTGCTTGAAGCTCGTCTGCTTTATTTTGGTTGTATATTTTATATAGATTTTTTATCTTTATCATTTCATAGCCTCACTCATATCGCTTATAGCTATCTTCCAAGAAGGTAAAATAACTGCCGATAGAAATGGCACAACAGTAAATAAAAATATCAAAAAAAGTATATGAAAATCAAATATAGGTGTAAATACTATATCATTTGACAAACCACTGCCTAAAAATATGTTTTTAAGCAGTGGCGCTCCAAACACAAACACATATACATATGCTATCAAGATACCTGCTATATATGAATATATAGACACTATACTATTTTGGATAAATTTCAATGATATAACATGTGTTATGCTAAAACCAATACTTCGCAAAACCGCTATAATTTTTTTTGAATTTCCTGTAGTAGAGGCTACTTGGTTTTTCAATAAAACAAAAAATGACAACAAAACAACAATATAAAGTATCAAAAAAACCCCACCTTTGTAGTAAAACAGGTGGTCTAATTCGGCTTGGAGTTGTTCTTTTGTTTTGATTTTCATATGTGGATATGTCTCTTTTATTTTTTGAGATATAAAATCTATCTCGCTATCGTTTGGTATATGCACTACTATATATGAGTATTCTTGCTCACCGAGCTTCAAAACTTCGATAGCTTTTTGGGTATTTAGTATCATAATATCATTTGAAATTATGTTTGCTTTTTTTGTGATTGTGTTTTGTATGTTTACTTTTTGCATATCGCCGTCAATGATGAAATTAAAATACTCTTTATAATAAAACTTGTCTAAAATTTTTGCTATTCCATCGCCTATAAGCATACTATCATAGTCTTGGTCGTCATCGCCTATTATGTGAAAATATCTATCATCTTGAGAGAAATAATAATACCCATCTATTTTGCCTACTACATCACTGACACCATCTATCAAAAGTAGAGTGTCTATGTGCTCATCGGTTATCTCAATATCTTTACCTGCTTTTTGATTTTTGATGACTATTTGTGGTTGTTGGTTTATAGTTTGCGACATATCGTATTTGATCGAGTTGGATACAAACAATACGGAACTCAATACAAACACTATAAAAACAAACAAAAATGCACTAAATATATAACCTGTTTTGTCTTTGTACAACAACACAAAACAGAGTTTTAAGAACTCTTTATTGGGCATATACAAACTCTTTATAGCTTTTAGTTTCAAATTGTGTTGATATTGTGCTGTATGTTATTTTTTTTGTTATTTTTGTTATTTTTTTGTTTTTGCTGGCCTTATCAAAACTTATATAATCGGCCACCACAAAACAACACAAAGAAAAAATAAATAACGATAGACTAATCAGTAATCTCATCTGATACAATTTTTCCCATATCCATATATATTTTCCTATTTGTCATATTTTGAACCTCTTCTATTCTGTGTGTCACAAAAAGCAACACCTTGTTGTCGTTGTTTTGTTTTAAAATTCTATAAAAATCATCTCTGGCTTTTGGGTCGAGGTTAGCTGTAGGTTCGTCATATATTATTATGTCGCTTTTTTTGGATAAACTTATAGCTATGAGAAGCTTTTGTTTCATACCTCCACTCAAAGAGAAAAATGATTTTTTTATGTTTTCATCTATATTGAGTTTTAGCTCATTGGCAAACTGCTTGATTGTTTTTATCTCTATGCCACTACTTTTGCTCACATACTCAAGAAGCTCATAAACATTTAGTTTGATAGGAGGGGGAAGCTGTGGCACGAAGCTTATCTTTTGTAGCACTTCTACTCTATCTTTAATGGGGTCTAACCCATCTATAGATATGCTGCCATTATCAGTATGATAAAATCCAAGAATAGATCGAACAAGTGTTGTTTTTCCGGCACCATTTGCACCCATAAGGGCGATACTATCGCCTATGTTTATATTTAAGTTTATATCATCAAGTGATTTGTGATTGTCAAACTTTTTTGTGAGGTTTTTTATCTGTATCAAATTAGTTCCTTTAATCTAAAATCAAACTTCAATGAATCTTGATGGCACACATCAATACATCTGCCACACAAAGTGCATTCAGTTCCTGTGACATATTGTGTTTTTATACCTTTTTTTGCTCTTTCTTCATCGTATTTTGATTTGGTTAGTTCCAGTACTTGACTTTCAAAACAGACATCATGGCATACCATACAATGGTCGCAGTTGTCGTTCCATTGTATCTTGAGAGCCGAACCTTTGCCTATGTAGCCATATGTAGTGCCCACAGGGCAAATATATTTACACCAAGCACGGCGTGAAAAAAACACTTCCATCAAAAACACCACAAACACCCATATCACAGCTACAGACCAGCCATATATAAAAAATCGGCTGAGTATTCCTACTACATTAAATGTTTCAAATACCAAATACCCGCTGCTAAATGACAAGCTTAAAAATACAAACCAAAATATATGCCTAACTCTTTGGTCAAAAGTTCTGTTTTTTATGATATGTTTGTGGACCAATGTATTGTGTAGTTTTTCACCTATTTCACTTATAAGTCCATATGGACAAACCCAAGCACAATAACTTCTACCGCCCACCAACAAGTATACTACAATTATAGTAGTTATGCCTATTATCATATTTATAGGTAGATTATAAGTAGCTACGAACATCTGTATAGATATATATGGGTCTATCATATGAAAACCTAAAAATCTTGACCCACTTATAGAACCCTCAAGTAGTTGAAGGTCAATATAAAAAGACAAAAAGAAAAATAGATGAATACCAACAATTAGTATCCACCTTTTTGACCTATAACTAAAAAATTTTTTGCCTTGTTTTGTGATATCTAAAAATGTGCTCAGAAAAGTAGAACGATTGATGGTTTCTTTGTTATTGTATTTATCCATATATTCTCTTATTTATTGTTAAGTTTATCTAATCTATCTTGAAACTGTGCTATCTCTTTTGCAAACTCTTTAAGCTCTGGTTTTTCTATATTCAACAACAAACCTTTCATGACTACATTTTCTTTTCGTCCAGCTTTAAAGTCGAGTAAATCTTTGTATAATATATCTTCTGTTTGTCCTATGAGTTTTGGTCCCATCATTTGCTTACCATTTTGAAAGCCGCTACCATTTACACCATGACACGAAGCGCACTTGCTTTTGTAGTTTTGACTTACTTCAAATGCACCTGCATTACCAGCTTTGTCTTTGAGTGCTTGAAGTTCATCTTTTTGTTTGTTATTATTTTCTATTTGTGCGACTGGGCTTGATGGTGTAGTATTTGCATCTGCAAAACTACCTATTCCTTTGGCTTGTTGGCCACCTTGAAATGCCCCACCTTGTGAAAATGTCAAAACCATAAGACCTACTGTTATCAATGTTGATGTTATAGCTATAATAATTTTCATTTTATTCCTTTTAATTTTTTAATTTTTTTATTAAATTTGTGTATCTCATCTGCTATCTCTTTCATCTCTTTATCGCTCATAAGTTTTATAAGATCATCCATAAGAGCATTACTTTTTTTGCCTGTTTTAAACTCTTTTATATTTTGCAAAATTTCATCTGATGTTTTATCCAAAAGCGATGGCCCTATTATGCCATTTGCATAATCATTATGGCAAGCAGAACACTTAACTATAAACTTGTGACTTAACTTTCTCACCATCAAAGATATCTCTATATGCTCATATGGACTTCTTATATTCATCGCTGCTTCCGTTTGAGTCCTAGGCTTTACTCGCACACTGGCATCTTTGTTTGCAGGTTGTGATTTTGGGTCATATTTGCTTTTTATATTATAATCATAATAATAAGCTTTGCCCTCCTTTGTTTGTATTGCTGTTTTGTTTTTCTCAGCTACTTTTATCTCTTGTGAATTTTCATTTGCCACCACTTCTATGTTTAAAGCCTCTTGAGTGGTGTTGGTTTCTACTTTTTTATTTTGTTTTTTATCATCACATCCAGTGAATAATATCAAACAAACAATCGCTACAATTTTAACTTTTATATACATCTTTATACTCCATTCTTGGTTTTATTATTATTGATGGTCCATCTGTAGGACAAACATCTTGGCATGCTCCGCATCCTGTGCATTGGTCATAAACAACTGGACGAATTGTGCCATCTTTTGTTTCTTTGACCTCTATACACTCAATCGCATTTGGCATAGGACACATATCGGCACACAAAGTACAGGCTTTGCCCTCAAAGCCTTTAAACTTTTCTAATAGTTTTGTCTCTAATTCATGGACATGCGTGTGATTGTTTGTAAAATTTTTCATCTTTTCATCGTATCCTGCCGGCACTGGTTCTTTTAAAACAGCGAGGCATCGTTTTGGGTATTCAAGCACTGCTATACCCATCTTTATCTCTGTAGCTTTTTCAATACTATGATCAAGTGCTCCACTAGGACATGCAAGCACACAAGGCACTGCTTTGCAGGCATAACACCCGCGAATATTTGCATCTATGTGTGGAGTTCCCACTCCATGCCCATAAGCTATATCGGTTAACTCTATAGAGTGATATGGACACACTTGCAGACATTGTCCACACTTTATACACAAAGCTAAAAACTCTTTTTCATCTACGGCTCCTGGTGGCCTTAGTCTGTTTTCTGCTTTTAATATGTACGGACTTATACCCACGCCTACGCCAGCGGCTGCTACAAGCGTACCTAATGTTGTGTATTTTATAAACTCTCTTCTTTTTGGTTTTATACTGTTTTTTGACATCAGTTATTGCTCCTCATTTTTGGTTTTTGATCTTCTAATAAAAACAAAGGTTTTGAAAATGGTGCGAGTTTAGACAAAAAATTAAGCATAGATATCACAGGTGAACCATAAAAAAACTTCACAGATGGATTGTATATCCACATCTGGTCGGCATACTTATATATCTTGTGCGGTGTGTCTCCTATGTTATCATTGTCTCTATCAAATCCCTCATAATTGTCCCAGTAGTTACCTACTATTTCATTGTCATTTGTTTTGCTACCACGACTGTCGTTTACTATGTCTTCTATATTTCCTGTTATTGTGTTGCCTTTTAGAACATTGTTTTCGCTAAGTGAATGAAAGTGAATTGCCTCACTGTTGTATAGAATTTTGTTGTTTTCTATCCAATTGTTCGTCCCCGGCTCAAATGGCGACCTATCTATATATATGCCTTGCGCACAATACAAAATAGTGTTGTCTTTGATAGTGAAGTTTGAAACATCTTTAAGCCCCAAGCCCATGCCAGTAGCTCCAAGGGAGTTTTGGATTGTATTTCCTATAGCTATTGTATCTTGCGAATACATAAAAAATATACCCACCGAGTTGTGTTGATATGTGTTGTTTTTTACAAAGTTTTTGCCTGCATACATAAAGTGCAAAGAGTATCGCCCAAGCTCTCCGTAGTTTTGCACAATTTCATTGCCATGGCTATACCATACTACCATATCTCTTGATTTGACCAATCTGTTTTTTTTGATTATGTTATCATTGCTATACCAAAGTCTCAATCCATCGCCACGAAGTCCTAAGTCTACATCTTTTGAAGTTATGTTGTTTTCTTGCACTATTGAGTTGCTTGTCTTTTGTAGATCTATACCAAATAGGCAGTTTTTTATATCGCAATTGCTTATCTCGTTTTGTTTGCCATCGTTCATCTTTATACCAGAATCAAGAGTATGATGGAAGTCTCCACTATTTATGATAGTTAAGTTTTTCAAGGTTATATATGAACCAGTTGTTTGTATAACCGTGCCTTTGTGCAAGCCATCTATTATGACACCGCTGTCTTGACCTATGATTGAAAGTGGTTTATTTATGATTATGCCGCCTTTATAAACTCCGGCAGGTAGCTTTATGATAGACCCAGCTGGGGCTTTGTCTATGGCTTCTTGAAGCAAGTTGCCCCACGAAAACAGACACAAACATATAGATATAGATAGAACTCTTAGCAACATAACATAGCCTATCTAACTGCTGTCTCTTTTATGGCTTTTTGTTTTGAAAAATATGCCAAAAGGCTAAACAAGCTTATAACAATAAGTATATAAAATCCAATAGCAGGATAAGAGTGAGTTGTAAACTGTGCTATCTTGCCATTGCCAAACACAGTAGGCATAAATGGCTTGATTTTAAATGCCCCCCAGTCATGCAAGTTGTGACCAAACCAATATAGCCAATACGAAAAATCAGCTATAAATAGCACGGGAAGTGAAGCGGGGACAAGCATTATATAGCTTAATATCTTATTGTTGTATAAAATAAAGAATATCATACCCAATGTCAAAGTAAGTAATGCATATATGCCTATCTCTCGCTCTATTATTCCTCCTACCCACATAGGGTCCATACCCACATAGTGATTGATAGTATTCATCTCGTGAACCTCTCCACTAAATCCATCAAAATGAAAAAACACAGGTATTCCTTTTGGAAATGCTTCTTTTGGATAGTTTGGAGCTTCAAGCGATACAGCCCATATAGGCAAACTTGCTACTCCTATCTCACTTTGTGTGCTTATCATTTTGTCCAGATTATTGTGTGCTTTTTTGTCTGTAGCTATTGATTTATATCTACCTTGATTGTATATATTCCAAGTAGTTTTAGCTATAGACGATACTTCATCAATTTTATTGTCATGAATTTTATTGAGTGTGCTATGAAATGTGATCATAGGAAGCGTAAATGAAACCGACAATAGCACCACAGCTATTGTGGCAAATATATTTGCCTTTTTTAAACTTTTGTGCATATTTTTCCTTTTTTTTGTTTAAAAATAATTAATTTAAAATAACCATATTTAAACAAAAAGGGGCTTTTAAGCCCCTAATTGTAGTGCAAAAACTAACTCCTAAAAGAGTTTAGCATTTTCATCGATCCATTTGAAGTATTCGATTATATCGTTTGCTTCATTTTCGCTCATGTTTTGGTTTGGCATTTTTAATTTAAAATAATCAATCATACCCTTAACATACTCTTCGTGGTATTTTTTCTCTGGGTCAAGTATGAAGTCTTTTACCCATTGTTCACCATTTTCGTGTCGTGCTAATACACCTGTAAGATCTGGTCCAGATGATACTTTTCCTACAACATGACAACCGCTACATCCACCTTCGTTAAATGCAACTTCACCTCTCATAGCTGCTGGGTTTTGTTTGGTAGCTACAAGATGCACTAAAGTATCTTTTGCTCTAATGCCAACATCGGCTGTTTTGACCATAAGTTGCCATATCATATTTTCATACAATATCGCTTTTTCAACATCGCCTGCTTTATAAGATTTGTCGCTAAGTTCTTTTTGTGCTTTGATTTGTCCATATTGGTCAAATGCATCAGTAACCAAATCTGCGACAACTTTATGTTTGTCAAAACTGTTTTCTTTCAAAAACTTAACAACAGATTGTATGACTGCATCGGTTGCGTCATTTGTAGCAACTGTTTTTTTGTATTCTGCTTCGAGTTCCTCTTTTGTCATACTTTGCATTTTGAGTTTTTTTGCACTTTTGTATGTTTTATTTGGGTCTTTGACCATCAAATATCCCATCATCTCTAAGTGAAGTGCTGAACAAAATTCTGTACAATAGTATGGGAATACACCTTCCATGTCAGTTACAAATTTGACAGTCGAGGTTTCGCCCGGCTCGAGTGAGGCATGTATATTGTAAATATCTACTGTAAATCCGTGATTTTCATCTTGAGCTCTCTCTAAGTTTGTCAAGTGCATAGTAACCGTATCACCTTTATTTACTGTGATTCTTTCTGGGTTAATATGTGAGCGAACCATTGTCGCATATACTGTTACATTTTTGCCGTCTCTTTCGATTCTCTCTTGACCTGCAAGAGTTTTGCCTTTGTGAATTTTACCTGTTTTGGTATTTGTTCCCATAGGGTATCTCACATGTGGGTGCAACTTCTCAGCTCTTATCGCAACTGCTTGATGTGGCTCACCCAAAGGTATAGGCATATCGTATAGCAAGTCCATAGTTTTGCCACTTACATCAATCAGCTGATGATTTTGTGGGTGAAGTGGGCCAACATTTTGAAATCTATCAATAGATAGTTTATTCAATGCGATTATATATTTTCCTTGTGGGTCAGCAGATTTACCCTCCATACCAGCTAAGTGTCCTATATTGTAGTGAACATTTTCTTTGTCAAGAACTTTTAAGTCTTTGTAATTCCATTTAACTACTTGGCTATCAACATAAAGTGAAGTATAAATCTCGCCATCTACATTTGAGTATTGGCTATGCAAAGGACCTAGACCTAGCTCTACTTGTCCGTGAAGTGATTTTTTCATATCGAGAATAGGTATTCCATATGGGTCTTTTCCTATGAACTCTTTTGCATCTATCAAAGCTTTGATTTTGCTCCATTTATATACAGAAGCATGAGTGTCAAGCTTACCACATACAGTTATATATTCGCCGTCTGGTGATACATCAACTCCGTGAGGTGATTTTGGCTCTGGTATCAAAAACAGTGCATCGTTTGCTACGGCTACTTCCATAGTGATAACTTTGTGATCATTTATAATTTTTATATTTTTAGGGTCTTTTGCAAGTTTTGCTAACTTTTCCCAGTTATACACATGTAAAAAGTCAGTATCATATCTACTCATGCCAGCTTCATTTGGCGGCATACCAACTTCTATACCACCTGTATACATCTCTGTATTAAATGAGTTTGTAAATGCCCAACCATGAGACACTGATTTACCAGCATCGCTTAGATCTTGCATATATGGAGGCATCTCTATAGTATATGATGCTTTTTCGTTTATTCGTCCTATTTTTGGGTCAAATTTCCACATAGTCACACCACCACGATAAGTCTCTTTATACTCTTCTATTGGGTGATAGTTGTTGTCAAATGGAGCGCCATATTGTGCTGCTTCTATTATCCACTCACTATTTTGTGTGAAAAACGCACCGCCGTGATCACTTTTGAACACTGGATTGACCACTATTTGTTTAGTTCCAAAGTCAGCTAAATCTATGATAGCAACTCTTGGGTTTGCCTTGTCGTTGATTGCTAACCATTTACCATCATATTTGCCATCGGTTTCACTTAAGGCTGGGTGATGGGTGTCGCCCCATGTTATCTCTTTGCCTCGTATATTTCCTTGCTGAAGAATTTTTTTACTATCTTCATCGTATCCATACCCTTGCCAAGGTTCCGGTGTAAACACCGCTATATACTTGAGTATTTTCATAGACGGAACACCGTATACTATGACTTGACCACTTTGACCACCTGAACTAAATACCACAAACTCATCTCTTCCGCCTGTTGGCAAATATGTTTTTGCTGCTCTTATGACATCGTTTTGTGTCAAACCTCTTTTTTCCATAACTCTTAGCAAGCTGTGGTTTATAGCATCGCTTGAGCCACCCTTTGCCTCTTCTTTTTGTGCTTCGGCAGCTGGTTTTTTATTGTCATCTACACACCCAGTGGTTAGTATAGATAAAATAAAAAAAACCAAAACAGCCATCAGCTTATGTGTCATTTTCATAACAACTCCTCGATAAAATTTCGGCACCAAATTTATTCAATCACAGAACCGATTACAAACTTTATCACAATAAACTTAAAGTTAGCTTGGGTTTATTTTATTTTTGGGTTTTATTATGATTTAAATAATTTTATGTTATAATATCAAAAAAAACATCGCGGTAAATCAAAAAAGGATAAATTATAAACATAGCACTATTTGGTGGTAGCTTTGACCCACCGCATATAGGTCATGAAACTATCATAAGAAAAAGTTTAGATACATTAGATATAGATAAACTTATCGTTATGCCTACATATTTAAATCCATTTAAAGAAAATTTTGCTTTAGACCCACAAATTCGGTTCAACAAAATGAAAAAAATGTGCGAAAATATAAACAAATGCGAAGTGTCAAATTGGGAAATCAGACAAAAAAAACCAGTGCCGACTATCAATACGGTCGAGCATTTGATAAAATTATACGATATAGACAGACTATATCTTATAATAGGAGCAGACAATCTATGCCATATAGAGACATGGGAAGGATACGATGATTTAAAAAAACTAACTATATTTATAGTTGCCTCAAGAGATGATATAGATACAAAAGCATACAAAACTTTGTATATTTCTTGCCCTATTAGCTCAACCAGTTTGCGAGAAAAAAAAATATTGTATTAGGTGCATTAGTATATATTTATATGATAACCTCGTCTAATTTTATTTTTTGTAGTGCTACTCTGCCTATCATGTCAGCATTGTCACCACAATACTCTATAAGTGGTGCTTGAAAATTTTCGCAGTCAAACTCTTTGAGCAACTTTTTTAATTTTTCTCTTAAATACATGTTAGCACTAGCACCCCCTACAACTGCGAAGTTTGTCGGTGTGTTTTGTTTGAAATATTTTTTTAGTTTCATGATTATATGCAAGACAGCTGATTTTTGAAAACTCGCACATATATTCATCTTTGTTATATCGTCTATTTTGCCCTCTTTCTCTATGGCAACTCGGACTGCGTTTTTAAGCCCACTATAACTAAACATAATCTGTGAGCTTTGTCTAAGTGGCACTGGAAAATCATATCTGTTTTCATCACCCATCGAAGCATATCTTTCTACGATAGGACCACCTGGGTATGACAAACCTAGCATTTTAGCTACCTTGTCATAACTCTCGCCAAAGCTATCATCCATAGTCTCGCCTATAGTTTTGGAACCTTTGTCATCTACTTGCATAAGTTTTGTATGCCCCCCAGATACAAGCAGACAACACATAGGAAACTGCGCTTTTTTTTCTATAAAAAGTGAATATATATGCCCTTGTAGATGATCTACTTCAATAAGCGGAACATCCAAACCTAAACTTATAGCTTTTGCCATACTAATACCTTGTGTCAAGGACACCTTAAGTCCTGGCTGTGTCGTTACAGCAACTGCTTTAATATATGGGAAATATCTTGTAGTTTTAGATAAAATTTTGGGCAAAGCTTCTATGTGTAGCCTACTTGCCAACTCTGGCACTACACCTCCGTGCTTATTGTGTTCGTTTTCTTGCGATGTTTTTTCACTAAAATATAGCTTGTAGTCATCTATGCAAGTTATTGCTATGCTGCTATCATCGCAACTTGACTCTATAGATAAAACTAAGTTTTTTTTATGTATACAATCCGCCATTTACTTTTAGTATCTCACCTGTGATATACGATGAGTGGTCACTTAACAAAAATGCCACAGCTCCTGCTACCTCATCGGTTTTTCCAAATCGTCCCATGGGTATATTTTTTTCATAATTCTCTTTTATCTCTGGCTTTAATTCTTCGGTCATATTTGTAGCTATAAATCCCGGCGTTATAGCATTAAATCGCACACCTCTTATAGCACCCTCTTTAGCAAATGCTTTAGTCATAGTATTAACTCCACCTTTGCTTGCGCTATAGTTTGTCTGCCCTGCGTTTCCTATCTCGCCTATTATAGACGATATATTGACAACGCTACCAAACCTTTTTTTGCTCATAAGCTTCAAAACATCACGACACCCAATAAAAGTAGATTTTAAGTTTGCATTTATCACATCATCAAAATCATCTATACTCATACGAATAGCGAGCTTGTCTTTGGTTATGCCGGCATTGTTGACAAGATACGATAGTGCTCCGTCACTGTCTATTATGGCCTTCAATATCTCTTTCCAATCACTCTCAATACTGACATCGCCTTTGATGACACTTGCTTTTCCGCCCTTTGCTACAATTTCGTCCATAACCTCATCGGCCAGTTGTGGGTTGCTTCTGTAGTTTATCCATACTTTTAAACCAAACGAAGCTAACTCTTTAGCTACTGTTTTGCCTATACCTTTGCTCGCACCAGTTACTAATACATTTGAACCACTAAATTTCATATTTTTCCTTTTTTTATTTACACTCAAATATGTAAAACATATTTAAATATATGCTTTGTAGTTGCCTACTTGGCATAACTATTGAGTCGTTTAATGTATTTTTATCGGAATATCTTTTTTTAGAGTATGAAGAGTTTGGCTCAAGGCTTTCTCTAAACTTGTTTGAAAACTGTTTGGTGCTTATGTTACTTATCTTGCATTTTGAGTTTGTTTTATTTTTCAATACTTCTATGTGTTGTTTTGCCCACATTATAGAATCAAATATCAATTGATCTTTGATTTTGCTTTGCTGTTTTTTGCTTGCTACCCAACCCAAACCATATAGTGATATTTTTAGTTCTTTTGTGTTGAACTTGATAATCTTTTCTATGTAGTTTTGTATCTTTTTTTCATCTTTTGATGAAGCTAAAAAACTAACTCTACCTTGATATCCTGTAAATTGTCTATTTTTGACAAAAAACCCATACTCGTATTTTGGTGATATGGTTTGTGTATAATTTGTTTGCTTGACTGTTTTGTCATTTTTGATAAATTTTAACACTTCTTTCATATTGTCTAACAATTTTTGCTTTGTCTGACTATCGGCACTTATAGATATCTGGACTCTTATCTCATCTTTTATTACATCTTTGCTAAACTGCCTATCAAAACTTAACTCATACCCAAAAACACATGTCGTCAACAATATCAATACAAATAATTTTTTCATAACGATCCTTTTGACTATTGTATCAAATAAATCTTAATGACACCTCTAAAAGCCTCTATAACTCATAGAAGTGTCCTGTATCAGTTAAGTTTGGGACAATGTGTTTTTTTTCCTTTTAGCCACTTTCTCATAGTGTTGTTGATAGTCTCATATGCGCTTGAATCTATATAATAAAAATTAACCACCGATGAACTATTTGTTTTTTTATCTATATCGGCTACTACGATAAAATTTCCATCTTTATGTTGTTTGCTTATTTCAATCATATTGCTGCTTGACATATGCATTCTGACATACATTTGAGTGCCATTTTTCTTTTTTGATACTACAGAAATATATTTGTCAGCTGCAGTATATGAGCTAGTGGTAATTCCTTGTCTATTTTGCATGCTACCACTTGATTTAACGGTTCTGTTTAAGCATGTTTTTGACCTCTCTTTTAGTATGTTGGTGATAAATTGATGACTTTTGCCAACTACAAATTTCTCTTTTTTAAAGAAATATCCTCCATCTCCCACTTGCTGCTTGAACTCTTTTGGACTTGTGGCTGCTTTACCACCACAACCACTAACCAAGTAACCCATCACTATAATCAATGTAAATTTTATATATTTTTTCATATATTCTTCTTTTTTTTAAATTTTAAACTCAATCCACGGTTGTATGTATATAACTACTTTGTGTTTTAGTTTTTGTTTTGCTTGTTTTGGCTTTTATTAGAGATTTGCCAAAACTCTTTTTTGTCCAAACTTTTGCTTTTTTATACTCATCTACAACTATAAACTTTTTTGGTATAACATAATTTAATTCGTCCATATCATAATCACTATCACCAACTTCTTTGAAACTATCTTTCGCCAAATCAATCTTAATAGTGCCTATATAATATGCCTTGCCAGATTTTATTTTTTCATTTGTTGTTAGCACAAAACCTCTCAACCAGCTATCGTAAAAATGACTTTTGAAAAAAAAACTCTTATCTTCTATTTTAAATTCTAATCCAATTAAGGATATCTTATTTTGCTCATCAACCTCTACGGCAAAAAACTCTCCTGTGGGAATATCTTTGTAAAATGTATCATAATCATCATCATAGTTTGGTTTTATAGTATTTTTTCTTTTCTTACCTTGCCCTTTTGTAAACAAGGCATAAAATGTTAGTGGGTCATCTTGTGTTTTTGTAGCCCCTCCGTCATCATTGACACTTGGGGTCAATATAACTTTGCCTACTAAAATAGCTTTTGATTTAGATGGAGCTTCTCCAGCTTCTAACATATTGTAAGCTTTTTGACCACAACCGCTAAACAAAACAGCTACACTAACAAATGCCATAATATAAATAAATTTTTTCATAATCTTTTCCTTTTAATCCTTTTTGCACTTATAAGCATAACCCTCATAAGTAATATATTCAACACCATTAAAAACTCCATGCTGTGCCATATCTTTCAGTCTTGCTGTATCTCCGCCTTCATCTGCTACAGTATTTCGTATCACATTCATGGTTTTTTCTTCACCTAATTTCTCTATAGGCAGTGCGGTTGTGATAAATTTTCCGAGACTTTTGCATCCTTTTGGTTTATTTTTGACTATTTGCACTTTTGCGCCAGCTGGTGTCAAATTTGTATTAAGTTGAAAACATCCAACTAATAAAAAAGCCACAAACAACGATAATATCAATTTTGCTCTCATCTATTCTCACTCTCCCGTTATGTAGTTTAACACAAGTTTCTTAAGGCAACCTTAATTTTTAACTCTTATATGTGTGCTTAAGTTATATTAGGTATAATTTGCATATTTTTAAAGAGGCCATATATGAAAAGTTTAGTTTTATTAACAAATTGCGACAAAGTTAGGACTATTTGTCAAATATCACTTAAAGATATAAATATAAATCTAAGTGTGGTCAAAAGTGTAGATCATATAGCTCCAAGTGATATGGTGCTTTTGGATGAAAGCTTTATAAATGGTGATTTGAGCTTGCTAAAAGCTTATGTTAGCAAGCTCAAACCCCAATGCAACAAAATAGGCCTACTAACAAGTAGGCGAGATTTTGATAAAGATTTTGTATCATTTGTGATATATAAACCATTTTTACCAAACCATCTCATACAAGTGATTATCTCTCAATTCAATGCCATGGATAGCTTTAAAGTCCAGCTTACTGATACAAATTTTGAGAAAAATATTGACAAAAGTATCATAACGCATAAAAACACAGGCAAACGAACACAAGTGTTAGATAAAAACGAAATACAAAATATAAAAAATCTACTAAAAGATACATCTACACAAAGAAAAAAACAAAACAACATTCACCTTAACATTGACAAAGTCAAGGGTTATGATGATAGCAACATCAAGCAAATAGATAGAAGAAATATAAACAAAACCATCAACAATACCATAACTTTGGATAGATTTTTATTAGAACAACTTATGCCACTTTTTGCAGTTGTTGACAAAGATGTTGTCTCAAATCTCATGAGAGGTAAAGTGGTAAATTTGAAACTAAAACTAAGTAGTTAAAGGAGAAATTAAATATGGCACCAGTTGATATAGCACATCCGTATTTTGGAGTATTTGTGATGTTTGTCATCACTTTTGGAGCATTTATTGCTACTACGGCATTGGCAAGACTTGTCAGCAGAAGATTAGCGAGACTTGACACAGAGAAATTAAAAACCACATTTTATGAGTGTGGTCCTGAGGTAACTAAACAACCAAATAGTATATCAGCTCAATTTTATTTGATGGCACTGTTGTTTATATTGTTTGATGTGGAGATTATATTTATGTTTCCTTGGGCTGTCAATTTTATAACTTTGGGGTGGTTTGGTTTTGTTGAGATGATATTGTTTATATTGTTACTTGCAATTGGTTTTATATATGCATGGAAAAAAGGAGCTTTAACATGGCACAGCATAAAGTAGATTATCTAAAAGATGGCGGAGCACCAGTGGTGCTGACAACTATAGACAAGTTAGTAAATTTTGGGCGGAGCAATTCTTTGTGGCCTATGACATATGGATTAGCTTGTTGTGCTATAGAGATGATGGCTAGTGGCGCAAGCCGTTTTGACTTTGATAGGTTTGGCACTATATTTAGAGCAAGTCCGCGCCAAAGCGATGTGTTGATAGTAGCTGGAACGCTGACTAAAAAACATGCTCAATTTATGAGGCGATTATATGACCAGATGCCAGACCCAAAATGGGTGATATCTATGGGAAGCTGTGCAAATACTGGCGGTATGTTTAACACTTATGCTACAGTTCAAGGAGTAGATAGAGTGATACCTGTTGATATATACTTACCCGGCTGTGCTCCACGACCTGAATCACTTCAATACGCTTTGATGCACTTACAACAAAAGATACGAAGAAATAAAGCCGGTATGTCTCAAAAAACAAAAAGGTTGATATAATGAGAAAATACGAAGACAAAACAAACAAGCAAAAAAAATCATACCACACAGATAGGTTTTATAAGTCCCCAACACTGCCAAAACTTGATGTCTGTTCAAATAGTTTATTTGCTATGGATTTAAGTAGCCTTGCAAGTATTGTAGATATAAAAGATGCCTATATACAAGCAGGGCATATGATCGTATATATCAACCACACAGACAACAAAAAAGCAATCTCTCATATGAGAGATACAAGAGCTTATGATTTTCTTGTCGAATTAAGTGCTATTGACTATATCAAAGACCAAGATGGATTTGAGATTTTTTATGAGATGCTCTCCACTACTAAAAAAACACGAATTAGACTAAAGTGTTTTTTAAATAAAAACGATACAATTCAATCTGTATGCCATATATTTGCTATGGCAAACTGGAGCGAGAGAGAGATGTTCGATATGTATGGCATCAAAGTGAAAAATCATCCATATATGAAACGCATACTTATGCCTGATGATTGGCATGACCATCCACTACTGAAGACCTACCCGCTAACTGGCGATGAAAGTGCTTCTTGGTATGAAGTTGATCAGATATTTGGAAAACAAAACAGAGACAAAATAGGCGAAGAGTTAAGAGATACGGCAAGAGTAGACAGATATGACACAAATAGATTTTCAAGATTGGGGCACGAAGTTCCAAAAGGTGTGGATATAACCAATGGCGAACCAGATACTCCTATACGATATCAAGAAGATGGTGGAAGTTTGCTTGTGACAAAGTTTGATAAAAAACCGTCTAAGATATTAGACAAAAGAAAGTAGGAGAGTAGTATGCAACAACCAAACAGGCTAAAACCATTTTTTGAAAATATATCATTTGACAGAGAAGACAACACTATGGTGGTAAACTTTGGCCCTCAACATCCATCTGCTCACGGACAACTAAGACTAATACTTGAACTTCAAGGCGAAGAGGTCATCAAAGCAGTGCCAGACATAGGATACTTGCACAGAGGTATGGAAAAGATGGGTGAAAATATGATATATAATGAATTTTTGCCTACAACTGACCGTATGGATTATATAGCCGCTACATCAAACAACTATGGATTTGCTTTGACAGTAGAGAGACTTATAGGCATAGAAGCACCACGAAGAGCTCAAGCTATACGCACTATGCTTTTGGAGCTAAATCGTATCATATCGCACCTTTTTTGGCTAGCTACTCATGCATTAGATGTAGGAGCTATGAGTGTATTTCTATATGCTTTTAGAGAGCGAGAGTTTGCTATGGACTTGATGGAAGACTATTGTGGAGCGAGGCTTACACATAGTGCTGTGCGAATTGGTGGAGTGCCACTTGATTTACCAAACAACTGGATAGATGATTTACAAAAATTTATCACAACCTTGACAGAACAAATAGAGGTTTATGAAGGGCTTTTGACCAAAAATAGAATATGGCGAATGCGACTTGAAAATGTAGGTATCATAACTAAAAAGATGGCGAAAAGTTGGGGGGTGACTGGACCATCTCTTCGCGGAAGTGGTGTCAAGTGGGATTTGAGAAAAGAGATACCATACGAGCTGTATGGAGAGCTTGATTTTGATGTTCCTGTATCTACTCGGTGTGATTCTTATGGTAGATATCTATGTTATATGCAAGAGATGAGAGAATCTATGAAAATACTTAAACAACTCGTGCCAATATACGAACAAAGTAATAGTGATCTTATGGCAAAAAGTCCAAAGTATATATCTCCTACCAAAGAGCAGATGATGACACAAAACTACTCACTTATGCAACATTTTGTTTTAGTAACTCAAGGTATGAGGCCACCAGTGGGGGAGATTTATGTAGCTACCGAGTCGCCAAAAGGTGAGCTGGGATTTTATATCAACAGCGATGGCTCGCCATACCCATACAAACTCAAAGTTAGAGCACCTAGCTTTTGGCACACAGGCTTGCTACAAGACCTACTACCAGGACACCAGTTAGCTGATGTGGTTACCATCATAGGAAATCTAAACATAGTGTTTGGTGAGATAGATAGATAGATAGGAGCGAAATATGAAAAGATATGATCTAAGACCACTAAAAGAGAACTTTTATAAAAGAATGGTCCAGCTGATAAACAGCGATATAAAAGATGGCGAAAATGCTATAATACTATTTGAGATAGGTGACTTTACCGCTGTCCAAAAGTCAGCGGATATAGTGAAAAAAAACAACTGGACTCTCATGAACTCTTTGAAGTTCAACGAAGTAGACTGGACCATAGTAGTGAAAAAATCTATACCACAACAAAAAATAGTAGATACAAGCAGTTAGGCACAATATGAGTAAAGTATATTTTTCAATATGGCAAGATGAACTTATAGATAACAGAGAAAAAACAAACGATGAGACAAAAGATACATCGTTCAAATTGCCAATAGAGTTTGATAAAAACAAAAAAACAAAAGCATTTGTAGGGTGGAGTGGTTTTGTGATATTTGACAAAAGCACTGATATTGTGCAATTGGCTGTAAATTATGCTAAACAATACCAAGAGTATAGCGAAGCATGTGGCAGGTGTGCTCCAGGACGATGGGGCGGTAGGATACTATACGATATACTCGACAAAATTGGTCGTGGCGAGGGTGAGTATGCTGACTTGACACACCTACAAGAGATAAGCTCCACCATGATAGAAACGAGCAAATGCGAAATAGGCAAAACGGTGCCAGTGCCACTACTATATATGATAAAATATTTCAAAAAAGATTTTGATATTTGTATCAAAAACAAAAAGTCCTCACCTTGGTATGGTGAAGATACTACTGATTTCATAGCAAATGTCACAGCTCCTTGCACTGATTTGTGTCCTTCTCATGTCGATATACCAGCCTACATAGAAGGGGTGCGTGATTTGGATTTTGAGGCTTCTCTTAAAGCTACGAGACAAACTATGCCTTTATCACATACTTGTGGTCGTGTTTGCCCACATCCGTGTGAAGATGCCTGTCGTAGAGCAAACTTAGATGAACCTATATCGATCATGGAGCTCAAACGAATAGGAGCTGACTATGAAAGCGAACACTCTTTACAATGGTTTCACCCAGTTAAACCAAAAAAACCAAAAAATGATGGCAAAAAAGTAGCTATAATAGGCGCTGGTCCAGCTGGTTTAACCGCAGCATATTATCTGGCTTTAGAAGGTATAGATACAACTATATTTGAAGAGCTACCAGTTCTTGGAGGTGAAGTAGCAGTAGGAGTTCCTCAATATCGTATGCCTATAGATAAATACAATCAAGATATCAAACTAATAGAAGATATGCCGACAGTCAAAATAATAAAAAATCACAAAGTTACAGCCCGACGACTAAAAGAGATAGACAAGCAGTTTGATGCTACCATGTTGAGTTTTGGCGCTAGGCTGTCTAAAGCGATACGGTGCGAAAATGAAAACACAGATATGATAGGGTATTGGGGAGCTATACCCATGCTTGACAAAGTTAATCTGTGGCACAAATATGGCATAGGCTCACCTGCAAAAGAGGATTTAAACGGAAAAACAGTTGTGTGCGTAGGAGGTGGATTTACCTCTATGGATGTGGTGCGATGTTCTATTCGTGAAGGTGCTAAAAAAGTTGTCATGCTGTATAGACGAGACGAGAAAACTATCATAAGAAACACTACATTAGAAGAGTATCAAGAAGCTGTTGAAGAGGGTGTGGAGTTTGTGTTTTATAGTGCTATAAACAAACTCATAGATGAAAATGGTGTTTTGAAATCACTCATAGTAGATAAGTTTGAGCTTGTGCCAGACCCAGATGGAGGCAGAGCACAGCTTGTCAAACAAGAAGGGCAAAGCTATGAGATAAAGTGTGATTTTGTGATACCAGCTGTGTCTCAAAGTTGTGATTTGCAAATTTTGCCAAAAGAGTGGGAACTATCTATGACTTCATGGGGAACCTTACAAACAAATGGCAAAGACTATATGACAAGTCGTGATGGTTTATTTGCTTCAGGTGATTGTGAATACGGTCCTATGACTATCGTAAATGCCGTAGGACAAGCAAAAAGAGCAGCTTCGGTCATAAGCAGATACATATACGATGGCAACATAAGTCTAACAAACGATGAGATAATGCAAGATCATTTTAGTCGTCTAAAAGTATATGATAAAAATGAAAAAATCTCAGGCTGGATGCCGGGCTTGCCAAGAGAAGTTAGCGAGAAACTTTCTACTAATATAAGAAAAAGTAACAACCTTGAGGTAAATTTGGGTTTTACTCAAGATGAAGCAAAAGCAGAAGCCCAGCGATGTATGAGGTGTTATTATATAGGTATGGTAGCAGTATGAGTGAAAGAACTATAAATAGAGGCAAAAAATTAAGCATAACGATAAATGGCACCAATTGTAGTGGCATATATGGCGAGACAATTTTACAAATAGCGAGACGAAACAATATATATATTCCTACTATGTGCTATCTTACAAAAGTATATCCAATAGCAAGCTGTCGTATGTGTATAGTTGATGTCAAAGGTGTAGATGGCTTTGTATTAAGCTGTCAAGAAAAAGCGATAAACAATGCTATCATCACGACAAATAGCGACAAACTATTTAAACATAGACAAAATATCATGAAGTTATATGATGTAAATCATCCACTACAATGCGGAGTTTGCGACAAAAGTGGCGAGTGCGACCTTCAAGACAAAACCTTGCAGTTTGATGTTGGTTCTCAAGAGTTTATGGCGAAAGAACAAAAAAGGCAAATTAAAACTTGGGGTGTGTTGAGTTATGACCCATCTTTATGTATATTGTGTGAAAAATGTGTGCGAACTTGCAACGAGATTATAGGCACAAAATCTTTGTATATCAAACTTGGTGGCTACAAATCAACCATAGACATAAGTATGTCAAAGTGTGAGCAGTGCGGGGATTGTATATCGGTTTGTCCTGTGGGTGCTATGGCATCAAGCGATTTTAAATACCGTTCAAATGTTTGGGAACTGTCTAAAACTCCATCAAGTTGTGCTCACTGTAGTGCTGGTTGTGCTTTGTCATATGAAAGCAAACCAGTGCGAGATGAAAGTGGCAAACAAACAGAGCAAATAGTTAGAGCGACAAATGACTATGAATTTTCTACATTGTGTGGAGCTGGACGGTTTGGTTTTAATTTTGCAAATACCTCATCAAGTTATGATACAAATATATTCAATAAAGCAGTTCAAGCTTTGAAAACTGCTGACACGATACTTTTTAACTCATACATCACAAATGAAGAGGCTTTTATACTTCAACAACTCAAAACAAAATTGGGTATAAAACTACACAACGAAGATGCCTTTTGCTACAAAAAGTTTCTAAAAAATTATACTTCAACATCTAACAACTCTTTATACACAGCGAACACAAAAGAGATATCAAATAGTGATTTGGTTGTTTTGATAGGCACAAGAGTAAGCCGCGACAACCCAGCGGTGAAATACGCTATAGCCCAAGCAAATAAAAAAAACAGAGCCAAATTTATATATATGCACCCTATCGATGACATAGCCTTAAGCGACAAATACTCAAAATTTATCAAATATGAAGCAGGAGCCGAAGAGGCAGTTATAGCGATGCTTGTATCGTGTTTGCTTCAAGACAATACGCAGATTAAAACATATGTAGATAGCTTGGATATAGGAAACTTAAGCGGTGAATCAAGCGTAGGCGAAGAGGAGATAGAGTATATAAAAAAACTATCAAAAAAACAAAAAAACAAAACCTTGATAATAGGAGAAGATATATACAGGCACAAAAATGCCACAAATATAGCTAAGTTGGTTGGTCTTGTCGATAGATACACTACATTTGATATTTGTTTGGTTCCTCCACAAACAAATAGTTTGGGAGTTGCTCTCATTTGTGATATGGATGAAAAAACGACAGGCAAAACATTTGGCTACAACAGAAGTGCTGATTTTGTTATAGGCAATATAGACAAGGTCGATATGGCTATGCCATCACTAAATCAACAAGAGGGCACCATATGCACTATAGACAAAAAAGTTGTGAACCTAAATGTCGCAGTAGGTTTCGATGGATACAACCTAAATGACATAGCAAATGAGATTTTAGACCAAAAACAAAACCTAACCATAAACTATACAAAAATGTTGCCTAAAAACAAGGGTTTTAGGGCTATAAAGTTTGATGACCTTCAAAATGGCTACAGCGATGGTGGTATCGATAAACGCGGATATGTTTTAGATACAAAAAAGAGCAAAAAATCTTTAGATACAAGCTGTCTTGACGCTATTGGCGAGATAGAAAGTTTTGATGGTAACATAATCTACAGGTGTGAACCACTTCATCAGTTTAATCACAACACCAATGTATCAGATATACTAAGAGCAGACGAACACCTTCGTGGTTCAAGTTCATTTGCAACTGCTGCTAAAATACAAGCGGGAGATATTGTCAAGATAACCTATGGGGATTTTGAGACTATCAGAACATTTAAAATAGACAAAACAATAAAAGGCACGATAGCACTTTATCCTACATTTAAAAATGGTTTAAAATACGACAAAATAGATGAGGGATATAGATACAAAAAAGTCAAAATAACAAAACTGGGCACATAAGAGATGTGTTGTTATTTATTTATAAAATATAGTTTTATTTTATGAACTTTTGCTACTGTTTGCAATCTTTTTTTGTGTTTATGGTCTTTTTGTTCTACGATTAGGGCGACAGCTGGGCGTTTGTTTGTTTTGATACCATAATACAAAGCTTGGCCTATACTTTCAGCCCACTTTTTAGCCCAATCTACCTCTATGGCATAGTTCGCTGTGAGACAATCAACTCTGGTGTTATCGTCTAAAACCACCTCTGTTTGTCCGCCATGTTTTTTGCAAAATATGCTCTGATAATACTTTTCGTTTTTCTTTGTTTCTTTTGTTTGTGGTTTGTCTTTGGTGTCAAAATCACTGGCAAAGTATGCCAGTATGGCGACTATTAGGGCTAATAGAGCTTTTATTTTCATATCTAATGGTATCATAAAAAACTTAAAAATTATTTATTTTGAGAAAATTATGATATAATAAACAAAAGGACAAGATATGAAATATATAATATTTATAATAATCGGGTTTTTTATGGTTGGATGTGGAGGTTCCGGCGGGGGTGGTGGAGCTTCAAGTAGTGGTGCTACAAGCGGTTATGACATACAAGTGCCATACATAATCAAAGTCAAAACAGACAACAACGGCACAAGCGCAAACGATGAGTTTACTATTGGGACAATCCCACAACTTTATAAATACAACTATCAAGTTGATTGTGCTTACGATGGTGCCACATTTACTCCAACAGCTACAGGCCAAGAGGGCAACTATACTTGTGTATATAATAGTTCTGGAATATATGACATAGCTATCAAAGGTGTTTTTCCTGCAATTGTTCAAAATCTTGATGACAATGCTAATGCAAATGGTGATAACTTAAAACTTACACAGATAGTTCAGTGGGGTGATAATGTATGGCTTGATATGCTTCAAGCATTTGCAGGATGCGAAAATATGACTATGACTGCTACAGACACACCAGATTTGAGCAAAGTTAACGATATGATAGCTATGTTTATGGATGCAAAAAAATTTAATGGCGATATTTCTGTGTGGGATGTGTCAAATGTTGTCAGCATGAATACTTTATTTGATGGGGCTTTAGTTTTTAACCAAGATATAAGCGGCTGGGACACGTCAAATGTAGAAGATATGAGTTATTTATTTTATGGGGCGGCTGCATTTAACCAAAATATAAGTGGCTGGGATACTTCAAAAGCCATAGATATGCAAGGTATGTTTGGTGGAGCTACAATTTTCAATCAAGACATAGGCAGCTGGGATACTTCAAAGGTTAAGGATATGAAAACTATGTTAGCAGGCTTGACAAATTTCAATCAAGATATAGGTAGTTGGGATACTTCAAAAGTTGAAGATATGAAAAATATGTTTTTTGGAGCGGCCATTTTCAATCAAGACATAGGCAGCTGGGATACTTCAAAAGTGGAAGATATGGAGCAGATGTTTTTTGAAGCTACCGCCTTTGACCAAAATATAAGCAATTGGGATACTTCAAAAGTTAAAGATATGAAGCTTATGTTTGATGGTGCTACAAGCTTCAACCATGATATAAGTAGTTGGGATGTGTCAAATGTAACTAATATGGAGCAGATGTTTTTCAATGCTACTGCCTTTGACCAAAATATAAGCGGGTGGAATGTCGCAAATGTGACAAGCTGGAGCCTTTTTCGTGATAGCAGTGCTTTAAGCGAAGCAAATACACCGACAAAATTTTGGTAGTGCATATGCTTTTAATTTATCTCTTTTTTTAAAGCAAACTTTGTTTTATATATTTTAGATACAATGCCTTAAAAATTAAAAGGATTTAAATTGGATGTAATGCAGATACAAAACATACTGCCACATAGGTATCCATTTTTGTTGGTTGATAGAGTTGAAGATATACAAGAAAATAAAAAAATAGTAGCATACAAAAATGTCTCTATGAGCGAGCCAGTATTTCAAGGGCACTTCCCAGGGCACCCAATATATCCAGGAGTTATGATACTCGAAGGTATGGCACAAGCGGGAGGTATATTGGCTTTCAAAAGTGCTGGTTTTACACACGAAGAGGCTAAATCAAAAGTGGTGTATTTCATAAGTATTGACAAAGCAAAGTTTAGAAATCCAGTAAGACCAGGCGATAAGTTAGTATATCATGTAGATGTATTGAAACTGCGAAAAACTCTCATAGTTTTGTCGGCGAAAGCTTATGTAGACGACACAATGGTTTGTGAAGCAAACTTAAAAGCTATGATAGTGGACAAATAAGCTTGTCAAATATACATAAAACTGCTACCATAAACACAGGCGCAAAGATAAGCGACACCGCTACTGTGGGAGCATATACCATAATAGGCAAAGATGCAACTATAGGCGATGGCACAACTGTGGCACCTTTTTGTGTAATAGATGGTGAGACAACGATAGGAAAAAACAATCAGATTTTTTCGCATTGTGTGTTGGGCACTATTCCACAAGATCTCAAATTCGCTGGCGAAGAGTCGCGACTAATCATAGGCGACAACAACAAAATACGAGAGTATACTTTCATAAACACAGGCACAAAAGCTAGCAAAAACAACACCACCTTTATAGGTAGTGGCAATCTTATCATGGCATACACTCATATAGGGCATGATTGTGTGATGGGAAACAATATCGTCATAGCAAATGCATGTGCAGTTGCGGGACATGTAACACTTGGCGACAACTCCATAATAGGTGGCTTAAGTGGTATTCATCAGTTTTGTTCGGTTGGTGAATTTGCTATGGTAGGGGGTGGCTCTATATTGGTGCAAGATATGCCTCCTTTTTGTGTGTGCGAAGGAAACAGAGCTGCTGTAAGAGGTCTAAATATCGTAGGGCTTAGGCGAAATTTTCAAAAAGATGACACCATTGCTATAAAAAAAGCTTACAAACAGATATTTGAATCAGGCGAACAAATCAGCCAAACTGCGAAAGATATACTAAAAACTACAGATAATAAATTTGTCAAAACATTGTGTGAATTTGTAGTCAATACAAAACGCGGCATATCTTTTGTCAGGAAAAATCGATGAGTAAAATAACTTGTGGTTTTTGTGGGCAAACTGACAATGACAACAACCCTATAATATCTGGCGAACATGCATCTATATGCAAAGAATGTGTAGATGCAGCACATGATATCATGCACAAACAATTAAACTCAAATCAAAAAGATATCAAACAAAAATTATCTACTCCATCGCAACTAAAAGCAACTCTGGACAAATACATAATAGGTCAAGACAGTGTCAAAAAATCCTTAAGCGTGGCTGTATATAACCACTACAAAAGAGTATTCAAAGATATAAAAGAAGACGACACAACATTGTCAAAATCCAACCTACTTCTCATAGGTCCTACAGGTAGTGGCAAAACACTTTTAGCTCAAACTATAGCTTCCTATCTTGATGTGCCGCTTGCTATAGCCGATGCTACAAGTTTAACTGAAGCTGGATATGTAGGGGATGATGTAGAAAATGTCCTCACAAGACTATTAAATGTCAGCGATGGAGATGTCAAAAAAGCACAAAACGGTATAATATTTATAGATGAGATAGACAAAATAGCAAGACTTAGTGAAAATAGATCAATCACCAGAGATGTTTCAGGCGAAGGAGTCCAACAAGCGTTATTGAAGATAATAGAAGGAAGCTTGGTCAATGTGCCAGAAAAGGGTGGTAGAAAGCACCCAGGAGAAAAACCAATCACCGTAGATACTACAAATATACTTTTCATATGTGGTGGCGCATTTGATGGCTTGGACAAGATCATCACAAAAAGATTGGGTGGCAATAGCATGGGCTTTAACCAAAAGAAAATCACCAACCAAGCAAAAGACAATATCATAAACGATGTGTCGCCAGATGATTTGGTGCATTATGGTTTGATACCTGAGCTTATAGGTAGACTCCATATGATAGCGGTGTTAGAAAAACTAAAGCTTGAGGATATGATACATATACTCATAGAGCCCAAAAATTCACTCGTAAAACAATACAAAAAACTATTTAAACTTGATGGAGTGAATCTGAAGTTTGATGATGAAGCCATCCAACTAATAGCAAAAAAAGCTATACAAAGGCAAACTGGAGCACGAGGATTGAGGTCGATTTTAGAAGAAATTATGCTTGATATTATGTTTGATTTGCCAGACACAAAAACCAAACAAACAACAATAACAAAAAATATAGTAGAAAAAAATTTAAAAGGAAAATAATATGTTTTTAGATAATCTTATAGGAATATTTAGCGATGATATGGCTATAGATTTAGGCACAGCAAATACTATAGTGTCTGTTAGCGGCAAAGGTATCATAATAAATGAGCCATCAGTAGTGGCCACAAAAACAGACAAGAGTGGCTCTGTCAAAATATTGGCAGTGGGAAGCGTAGCAAAAGATATGATAGGCAAAACTCCTACAAATATCACCGCAGTGCGACCTATGAAAGATGGAGTTATAGCTGATTTTGAGATGACCGAACGAATGATAAGGTATTTTATAGAAAAAGCTCACAAAAGAAGATCTTTTGTGCGGCCTCGTGTTGCTATATGCATACCACATGGTATCACACAAGTTGAAAGAAAAGCAGTTTATGAAAGTGCTTTGAGTGCCGGGGCGAGGCAAGTTTTTCTCGTGGAGGAACCTATGGTAGCTGCCCTTGGTGCTGGTATTCCGGTAAATGAGCCTTGTGGCAATATGATAGTAGATATAGGAGGTGGCACCACAGAAGTTGGTGTCACTTCATTGGGTGGGCTGGTGCTTAGCAAATCAATAAAAGTAGCCGGTGATAGATTTGATAAAGCTATTGTTGATTATGTTAGACAAACAACAAACTTAAATATAGGTGAAAGAACTGCGGAAAATATAAAGTTCAAAATAGGAGCAGCATATGAACTTGACGAACCTATCAAAATGTTTGTAAAAGGCCGAGATGGTAGTGGTTTTTTATCGACTATTGAACTGACGAGTTCGGATATAAAAGATGCACTGAAAGAACCATTAAAAGAAGTAGCCACTGCTATCCGCAATGTGCTTGAAGATATGCCAGCTGATTTGGCAGGCGATATAGTAGACAATGGTATCGTTTTAACCGGTGGCGGTGCCCTGATAAGAGGCATAGATGATTTTCTAAGCAATGCCATCAAACTCAAAGTGCAAATAGCCGAAGATCCTTTGTTGGCAGTAGCGAGAGGCACAGCTAAAGTGATAGAAGATAAAGACTTGTTGAAACTTATATCAGGTGAATAAGATATTTTTGATATTTTTATTTCTATTTCTAATAGGAATAATTTATCTTTTTGGTTTTGATAAAGCACTGTCTTCAAATATAGAAAATATAAACTACAATTTATCGAAAAAATATAGTGAAATACACCAAGTTATAAGTCAAATATCACAAAGACATATTTCACAAAAAAATCGCATAACCAAACTTCAAAATGACAATAGTGTGTATCAAAAACAAATAATACAACTAACAAAAGATTTAAAATATTATAAAAATAGGGCTGTTTTTATCAACTTGGACACTCCAGATAAAAATAGCACCCAAATAGCGAAAGTGATAGCAGTTCAAAATATATACACCTCAAGTAGATTTTGGATAAGTCTAAATGAAAAAATCACTGGTATCTCTGGTCTTATATCAAATAATTTTGCTGCTGGCATAGTCAAAATAGAACAAGACAAACCAATAATATATCTAAATCATGATGAGAAAGCAAATTATGGTGTTCGTATAGGAGATAGCCAGATATTAGGCATAGCACACGGACACAAAAATACAAAAAATATAATAATAAAATTTATCCCAACTTATAGCAAAGTAAAAGTAGGAGATGAAGTAGAAACAAACGGCTTGGATGATATATTTTATGCTGGCTTAAAAGTTGGCCGTGTTTTAGAAGTGATGAAAAACAATCAAAACTACAACGAAGCTATAGTCAAGCCATATGCTTCGCATAGTGTTCAAAAATATTATTATGTGTATTGAACAAAATTTTTCCTATTTTTTAGTGCTAATTTTAAGCTTGTTGTGCTATAATCACAAACTTTATGCGTCCATGGCTTAACTGGATATAGCACTGGGTTTCGGCCCCGGTGGTTGCGGGTTCAAATCCTGCTGGGCGTACCAACTTTATAATGCTTTTATAATCTTTTTAAGTTGTTTAAACTGCTTTTTTATCGTCCATTTTTTTGCTATTTTGCTATTTATTTTTTGATAAAGTTTGAGCTCGTCTGTATTTTCTATAAGCATATTTATTCTATAGCTTATAGTTTCATCGTAGCAACTATCCATAACTAAAAAACTATCGAGAAGTTCTGATGCGCTGTTTGTTTGTGGTGCGAATACTATGTTTTTGTTTGCCATAGCTATCAAACAATTATACGCGAAAAGCTTATTTGATGTAGGCAATATAAATATATCGCTTATATCAAATATCGTCTCTTTGGTCAATATAATTTTTTTTGACAATCCCATCTCATTTAAAAGTTGGACCGTTGGTTTGAGTTGAGATGTTTTTCCAGATATCACGGCTATGAAGTTGGAAGCTTCGATGCTATTGATGATTTTACAAAATACCTCTACTCCTGTTTTTTTGAACTCATTTGCTGTGAAATATAATATAGTAGTTTTTCTATGTAAGTTTCGTTTTTCTAAAAATATCTTTTTTTGTTGCTTGTCTATTTTTGGTATATCAACACTTGGGTATATCACATATATATTTTGTGGGCTTGTTTTGATTTTGTCGTTGTTTGTCATCAGCTCTTTTGTGGCATTTGAGCTTACTATCAATACAGATGAGATATTTATAAAATATATGTCTGTTTTAGATACTATGTCGTTGTGAAAAAATATGTCTATCTTTTGTTTTTCAAATAACTTCTGCTTTAAGTTGGGTTTTTTATATACTTGAAAATCATATTTGTCCATAAATTTTCGCACCAGCTTTGTTTTGGTCTTGAAATATATCGTCAATACAGCTCTTCTTCGAAACTTTTGACACCAAGTTCTACAAGTTTTTGGCAAACTTTGTGGCTGCTGCCATCTATGTCTACTATCAGTTTTGCTGGCGGTGCTTTGTCTATCTCTATGCTGGCACAACTACTTGACGCTATACTATAATCAAGCCTCAATCCTGTGCTGTCTTTTGTCCATAGGTTGTCGTTGAAGTTCGTAGCATCGCTTATGTCGTTTATGTCGCCTTTGATTAGATAATAACTTTTGATAGCTCTGCTTATGGCACTTATGTCTTGTTTTATGGAATTCGCTACTGCATATTCTCTGGTATCATTGAACTTTGGCAGGGCAAATGATGTAAGCACCCCTATGACTACTATCACAAATATAAGCTCTATCAAAGTAAATGCTTGTTTCATAATGTCCCTTTGTTTGAATGTAGCATTATATCATATTTTGCTAAATTTTTCAAATTGGCAGTTTTTTGAGTATCTTTAAACTTATTGTGATATAATGCGACACAGCTTGTGGGTTATTAGCTCAGCTGGTTAGAGCACTCGGCTCATAACCGAGTGGTCGAAGGTTCGAGTCCTTCATGACCCACCATATCTATTTGCGGGTGTAGCTCAGTTGGCTAGAGCTTCTGCCTTCCAAGCAGACTGTCGCGCGTTCGAGTCGCGTCACCCGCTCCATAGATGGCTGTGCCTTTGTTTTAACTCTTTAAAATTTTCTATATTTATATCGCTGTTTATGTTTATATCTTTGTTTATATATATTGTTTTTCCTATTTTTGCTCTCTTGCCACATATTATATCACTATCTTTGTCGCCTATTAGCACAGACCCAGCTACATCTATATCAAACTTTTTCACTGCCTCGTCTATCATATATCTCTTGGGTTTTCGGCACACACAATTTTGTTGTGGAGTATGTGGACAAAAATATGTCCAAGATATCTTTATATCGTTTTTGGCAAACTGGTCTATCATCCAGCTATTTAAAAGTTCAAAATCATCTTTCGTATAATACCCTCGCCCTATACCTGACTGGTTTGTGATGACGACTATGATAAATCCGTGGCTCAAAAATAGCTTACAAATATCAAATATGTCTGCCACAAACTCAAAATCCTCTATCCTATGTAAATATTGTTTGTCTATATTTATGACCCCATCTCTATCTAAAAACAAAGCTCTAGTCATAAGGCAAATTCCTCGACAAAATCATCGTCTATATCTACGATACCCCTTTGTCGCAAACTATCTAACACCTCTTTACTACACTCCACATCATGTGGCCATCGTCTGCTAAAGCCATCTATATTTGTCTTGTTGGTAGCATCTATATACACGACACCATCTATATTATATATATCTCTTTGGGCATCTATGTTGTTTGCCACTCGCCATACTATCATATATGGGTAGTCTAAGTTGTTTCTCTTGTCATCTATCAGTACAACTATCTTGAAACAATCATTCATCTGCTTTATATCATCTATAACATCTTTGGCTGTCAATATTTTGTCTATTTTTAGCACGGTTATAGGATTGCTCGTCTCTTTTGCAAACTGCCGACAGGCGACTATCTGTTTGTTTTTGATCTTTAGTTTTTCATATAATATATCATCGTTTTGTGGTTTAAAATCGTTTGTGATTTTATCGCAAGTAGCATCGACTCCGAGCTTACCTCCACTAGCAAACTGGTTGCTGGAATGATCAAGAGCATCTAACACACCGCTGGTTATGAGCATATTTTTTGGATCAAACCTATCTAGTATCCATCTCGTGATAGCTTCGCCGTCCTCTAAACATGGAGCTATGCTATCTACAAATATAGCATGTTTGACAAAACTCATCTGTCCCACACCCCAAAATGCATGCATCATCTGTTGGCTATGGTTTGGGTATTTTGGATCTAGTTTGACCAATATCAAGTTGTGAAATACTCCGTTTTCTGGCATAAAATAGTCTATCATATCAGGAGCGGTAGTTTGTAGTAGTGGCAAAAATATCTTCGAAGTAGCATATCCCATATATTTGTCTTCAAGTGGCGGTTTGCCTACGACTGTAGCTGTAAATGTAGGAGAGTTTTGATATGTTATCGCCGTGACATCTAGCACTGGATACTGCTCTTGCAAAGTATAATACCCAGTGTGGTCGCCAAATGGTCCTTCGGTTTTCATCTTGTTTGTATCCACAAAACCCTCTATGACTACATCTACATCAAAAGGCACATATATATCGTTGGTTATGCTTTTGACCAGCTTGGCATTTTGTTTTTTGATAAATCCATATAGTAGCAACTCAAATATCCCTATAGGTAGCGGAGCTTGAGCGCACCATACATACAGCGGATCGCCTCCTATAGCTATAGATACTGGCATAGGCTTTTTTGCCTTTTTGTATTCGTGGAAAAAGTGGTTGGCGTCTTTGTGTATTTGCCAGTGCAAACCTACTGTCTTGTCGTCATATATTTGTAGTCTATACAGCCCCACATTTGACATAGTTCCATCTATCGAAGTGGTATATACTTGGCCCGTAGTTATAAATGGTCCGCCATCTTGCTCCCAAGTAGTCAGCACTGGTATATCGCCTAAGTTTATATGCTCTTTTAGCTTGATGATCTCTTGGCATTTGCCTTTGGTTTTGAGCCTTTTGGGTGTCAGGTATTTTAGATCAAATAGCTTTTTGCCAAACTTTAACCTGTCTATAAATCCAGCAGGTGGTTTAAGCTTGAACAGTCCGCTAATCTCTTGAGATATTTTGTCTATATCGCCTATGAGAAGTCGCACTGCTTTGTGCGAACCAAATATATTCATCAATACTGGCATATCAAACTTTTTGTTATGCTTTTTGTCTATTGGGCGAGTAAAGAGCAATGCCCGACTGTCTGGCTTTTTGACCTCTATATATGCTATATGAGGGATCTCTAGATTTATATCAAGTGGCTCGTCTATGATACGCAGTAGGTCATTTGCTTTTAACATCTCTATCAGTTGGGTTGTGTTCATGTGTTGTCCTTTATGCTTTTAATCATCATATCATCCTGCATATGCTACCCTATACTCTTTTCTTTTTTCATCTATCAATTTTGATTTCCCATCATCATCATAACACCAAAACATCCAGCCATTGCAACTTTCGCTTTGCAAGATTTTAGCACCTATTTGATGGATAGATCCTATACCCACATCATTTTGTATAGTTCCATTTTCCAATACCTTTGCAAAATGTTTTTTGTTTTTTGTAAATATGGTTTGTCCTATATCAAAATAGTTTTTTGATACCAAGCTATCCATGCTAACTCTCATCAAAGCCTCTTTTGGTGGTTCTTTTAGTTGTATATCTTTGTAATCATCTGTATCTATTTGTGCCAATCTTTGTTTTGATATTTCTATATATTCTATCTCTTTTTCTATGCCTATAGCTTTTCTGTTTAATTTTTTGGCTACCGCACATGTCGTGCCACTTCCTGAAAATGGATCGAGGACTATATCATGTTCTTTACTACTTGACAAGATAACTCTTTTGAGTAGTTCTTCTGGCTTTTGCGTAGAGTGTGCCTTTTTGCCATCATCTCCTTTTATCCTCTCGTGTCCTGTGCAAAGTGCTATATTCCATACAGAGGTCATCTGTTTACCTCCGTTTAGCTGTTTCATCACATTATGATTGAAAGTATATTTTTTTTGTGTTTCACTTTTTTTTGCCCATATCATCGTCTCTGTGGCATTTGTAAATCGCACACCTCTAAAGTTTGGCATAGGGTTAGATTTGTGCCACTGGACATCATTTAGTATCCAAAATCCCAAGTCCATCATAATCTTGCCAACTCTAAATATATTGTGATACGACCCAATCACCCAGATGGTAGCTTCGTCATTCATGACTTCACGACAAGCCTCTAACCAATTTTTTGTAAATTTATCGTATTGTTCATTTGTATCAAACTTATCCCAATCATCGACAACACCGTCTGCTTTGGTTTGGTTTGGTCTGTATAGCTCGTTTTTTAGCTGTAGGTTATAAGGTGGGTCAGCAAATATCAAATCAACCGATTTTTTTGGTATTTTTTTTAACACTTCTATACAATCGCCATTGTATATCCTATATCTGTTTTCTATCAAGTCGTTGGGAGTAAATCTTAGTTTTTCATCTATCATTTTTGTCCTTTGTTTTTTGTATATGCTTGGCTACCGTTTGGCTACTTCCATGCTCCAAATACTCTCGCAATATTTTTGAGTTGCTTATAAATTTTTGCTTGTCTGTATTTTTGTATTCATCTATTAAGTTTGCCACATTGACCTCATCTTGTAGATATTCGTTGTGAAATTTTGTTTGCTTTAGTTTATCGAACATTATGTTTGCTATCCCTATATATCGTATCTTTAAAAAAAACCGAGCTATAAACATATCAAGCTTTTTGGCTATATAAACAAGAGCAAACGGCGACCCTATGATACCAGCTTCCAGTGTAGCCGTGCCACTACAGATATAAGCGAACTCAACTCCAAGCAAAACTTTTCTCGAATTATGTTCAACTATAAACTTAGATATATCGCCATAATGCTTATCTATAAATTCATCATCAAAACTCTCTGGCACTACTAATATATGCTTTTTTTGTGGTATAGCTGTGGCAACTTGTCTAAACACTGGCATAAGAGAGCTTATCTCTGCTTTTCTGCTACCGGGCATATATGCTATACGGTTATTTGATACAGGTTTATCTACAAATTTATCTATCTCGTCCAATAGCGGATGTCCTACATAAGATATCTTCTCTTTGTCTTGATAAAGCTCTGACTCAAACGGCAATATAGAAAATAACTTATCACAAGTAGCTTGCAAAGTTTGTATCCTACCCTTTTTCCACACCCATGCTTGCGGCAAAATATAATAATATATCTTTTTTGTAGGATATACCTTTCGTATCTTTTTGGCTAACGGTAAGTTAAAACCAGAGCTATCTAGGAGCAGCACTACATCTACATCTCTGGCTAAGGCAACCATATCTTTGTTTAGTCGCATAAGATATCTTAGGTTTTTCAATGCATCTACAAACCCCATGATAGTATTAGATGTAGTATCGTAGTCACTATGGCCTAACTCGCGGCTGTATATTCCTCTAAACTTTATACTCTCATGCATATGCTTCATAAGCTCTTTGAGATGCATATTTGACGACTTTTCCAAAGCAGATACTAAAATTTTCATGGGATGTTTGAGCCTCTTTTGATTGTTTGATGTATCTTATCATTTTTTGCTTAATATCTGTTTTTTATTGTGTTTAGTAAGTTTGGGGGTGTTTTTAAGAATTTTTGGCTAAAATATCCAACTTTTATCATCATATATTTTGTTTTGATAAAAGCCTTGCTAATAGTTCCAAACTATTGGCTCAAACCAAAAGGAGAAAAAGATGAGTAGAGTTAGAAGATACGAGACTATGTTTATATTAAAAACAACGATAGAGCCTGAAATTTGTTTGAAGCAAATAGAAAACATAAAAGAAAACATATTGTCAAATGGCGGAGAGATTGAAACTATAGACGATATGGGTTCGAGACAGTTAGCATATGAGATAAACAAAAATAAAAGAGGGCATTATGTAGTCATATACTTCAAAGCGCCCACAAGTAGTATCAAAGAGTTAGAAAGACTAAATACAATAAATGAAAATATACTTAGATTTATATTTATAAAATTTGATACAAATAAAGAGATAGCAAACTGGGACAATATGGTAGCTTTGTGCAAAAAGAAAAAAACCGAGCAGCAAAATGAAACCAACGAAGAAACCAACACAAAAAATGAAACAAAAGTTGAAAAATCAACTCCAGAAGATGAAACCAACACAAAAAATGAAACAAAAGTTGAAAAATCAACTCCAGAAGATGAAACCAACACAAAAAATGAAACAAAAGTTGAAAAATCAACTCCAGAAGATGAAACCAACACAGAATATAAAACTAAGATTGAAAAATCAACTCCAGAAGATGAGGATATATAGATGTATAACAAAATAGTGATGATAGGACACTTGACAAGAGATATAGAGCTTAGATTTTTGTCAAGCGGCACAGCAGTAGGAAAAAGTAGCATAGCTACAAACCATAGCTATAAAACAGCCAGTGGTGAGAAAAAAGATGAAATATGCTTTTTGGAGTTTGATGTATTTGGAAAGCCTGCCGAAATTATCAACCAATATGTCAAAAAGGGACATAAAATTTTACTTGAAGGCAGATTGGTTTTGCAACAATGGACGGCTCAAGATGGTAGCAAACGAAGCAAGCACTCTTTGAGGGTTGAGAGTTTTAAGTTTATGGACAATCGTGGTGAAAATCAAACACAAAGCCAAAATAGCTACAACAATAATCAAAAACAAGAATACAAACAACCCCAACAATCACCGCAATCCCAACCTATCAAAGAGATAGATATCTCAAATGACGAAATACCATTTTAAGGAAAATATATGTTAACACAAAAAAGAAAATTCGCAAAAAAATATTGTAAATACAGCCAGATGAAGGTTGATTATATTGACTATAAGGATACATCTCTTATAAAAATATCTTTAAGCGAGAGAGGCAAAATCATGCCTAGAAGATTGACCGGCACAAGCAAAAAACACCAAGAGATGGTAGAGATAGCAATAAAAAGAGCAAGACATATGGCTATTATTCCTTATGTAGTAGATACCAAAAACTTATCTGCTCCTGCTTTTATGACATTTAAATAGAGCTTTTTGTATTGAGGTATTAGAATACTTTTACAATACAAACTTTTCAAAGTTTGATTTCGTAGAAAGAGACATAGACATAACCACAAGCAAAGCTATTGTTTGTGGCGCAAAAGGTAGCGGCAAGACAACCATATTGTTTGATTATTTAAGCAGGTTTAAGAATGACAGCTATATTTATATTGATTTCAAAGATACAAAACTTACCAATTTTGCTTTTTTTGAAAATATAAACAAGTTTTTACTATCAAACAATATCAAAACTATTGTATTGGATAATTTTGATATCTCTTTACCAATTCCAAACATCAAAAATATCATAATAATAGTTGAAGAGAGGCTTAAAAAGCCAAAATTTAAAACTATATTTTTGCAAGCTTTGAAATTCAAAGAGTTTCTTCTTTTTGACAAGCATCAAAGTATCACAACTTCATTTGATTTTTTCTTGAAATATGGCAATTTACCACAAACAATAAAAACGCCCCTGCTCTATAGAAAAAATCAGCTCAAGCTTCACTTGGAATCATTGTGTGAAAACAAAACACAATTTATCATACTAAAAGAGATACTTAAAGTTGGTGGCACAATAGTATCAAAAAATCAAATATACCACAGAACAAAAAAACAAATCAAAATATCAAAAGACAAATTTTTTAATTTTATGAAAAAATTGGAATCTCAAAATATAATTTATTTTATTTCAAAATATGGTTATGATGGCTCTTTAAAAAAGATGTTTATACATAATTTTGTCTATATTTCGAGCTTAAATATCACAAATAAGTTTAAACACCAGTTTGAAAATATGGTATATCTTGAGCTGTGTGCACAATGTACTATATTTTATATAAATAAAATTGATTTTTATATACCAAGCTTAAAAACTATATATTTATGTATGCCATTTTTTTCAACATATGATATAAAACAAGAGGTGTTTGAATTTATAGAAACAGAAGATATAAAAAAAATTATAATTATCACAATAAACAAAAAGGAGAGTTTTAGTTTAAACAAAATCAAATGTGAAGTAATTCCCTTCTATAGCTGGGCTGCATTATGATATTTTGTGGCATAGACGAGGCTGGTCGTGGCCCTTTATGTGGTCCTTTGGTCGTAGCTGGAGTTATCTTAAACAACAAAATAGATGGGCTTAATGATTCTAAAAAATTATCTGCAAAAAATCGTGATATTTTATATGACAAAATAGTATTAAACTCAAACTATTTTATATCGTTTAGTTCAAATTATGAGATAGACAAATATGGTTTAAGTTGTTGTATGTCTAAATCAATAAAAGAGATAATCAAAAACATAAAAGCAGATTTATATCTCATAGATGGAAATACTACATTTAAAGTTCCAAATATATCAAATGAAATAAAAGCAGACCAAAAATACCATGAAGTTATGTGCTCTTCTATATTGGCAAAAGTTAGTCGCGATAGACATATGATATCACAACATAAACTATACCCAAACTACGGTTTTGATAAAAACAAAGGTTATGGTACCAAAACGCACTATGAAGCTATAAAAAAGTATGGTCTAACACCGATACACAGAAAAAGTTTTAAAATAGTTATTTGACAAATAATTTTATTTTCTATTTGTGTCTATATGTGTGTGTCAAGGCTATAGCAATAGCATCGCTTATATCAAGAGGTTTTATCTCTTTTTTTATTTTTAGTAAAATTTTAACCATATATCTTACTTGTTCTTTGGTGGCTTTTGCTTTTCCTGTAACAGCTTTTTTAACCTGAAGTGGCGTGTATTCATAAAATTTTTCAGTTTTTAGTAGTATTTTCATAGCTATCGCTCCTCTAAATTGAGCTAGTTTGAGAACTGTTTTTGGATTAAAAGCAAAAAATATATCCTCTATAGCTACTTCATTTATATCATATTTTTCAAACAACATATCTATACCCAAAGATAACTCTACCATCTGTGTTTGTAAAATTTTTGATTTTATATTAAATAACCCTGCACCTAAAAGTTTCTTTTCACTTCTTTTCACATCTAATACAGCCCATGCACAGTTTATAGTTCCAGGATCTATGCCTAAAACTATGCGTTTTTTCATATTTTCACACCTTTTCTTTATTTATGAAAAGTTTTTCACTCATAAAATTTTATCTATTTTATAATAATTTTATAAAATTATGGTATAATATGATATAAAAAGGAGTATAGTGAAAAATAAGATATTAGAAATTTTTAAAAAAGATATAAATAAAAATTATTATGAAAATTATATATCACAACTTAACTTCAAAAAATTAAGTGATGACAACAAAACTATAACTTTTGAAATTCCAAATAAATATCTTTCAAACTATATAAAAACAAAATTTTTAGATACTCTTAAACAAATCTTAAAAAAAAATCCAACCTTTAAAAATATAGAAAATATAAATTTATCTATTTTGGGTGAAAAAAATAGCATGAAAAAACAAAATACAAATAAATCAAAAGACATAGTAAGTTTCAACAAATCATATACTTTTGAAAATTTTGTTGTTGGTCCATCAAATGAAGAAGCATACACAGTGTGTAAAACAATTGTTGAAAAAAATAGCAAACAATATAATCCTGTATTTATATATAGTAGCACAGGACTTGGAAAAACTCACTTGCTGCAATCTGTAGGAAATTGTCTTTTAGAAAAAAATAAAAATGTTTTATATATATCAGCGGAAAATTTTATGAATGATTATACTTATTCTATAAAAATTGATTCTATGCCTAAATTTCGTGAAAAATACAGAAAATGTGATATTCTATTGCTTGATGATGTGGCATTTTTAACAAATAAACCACATACGCAAGATGAATTTTTTCATACATTTAATGAACTTCATTCATCAAATAAACAAATAATAATGACAAGTGATAGACTACCATCTAAAATACACAACTTAGTAGATAGATTGCAAACTAGATTTGAATGGGGTTTAATAATAGACATAAAACCTCCACAACTAAAAACAAAAATAGATATAATCAAAAAAAAGAGTGAATTAAATGGTATTATTTTAGATGATGAAATTATACAATATATAGCTTTGAATATAGATAGTTCTATAAGAGAAATTGAGAGTATATTGGTAAGAATAAACGCAAGTGTAAATCTATTAAATCAAAATATTGACTTAGGATTGGTTAAAGAGCTATTAAAAAATCAAATATCAGAAAAAAATAAGTTCATCACTATTGTTGATATTATTGAAACGATTACAAAAGAATTAAATATAAAATCACAAGATTTAAAAAGTAGCAAAAGAACAGCAAAAATAGTTAAAGCTAGGCGTATTGTTATATATTTATCAAGAAAACTAACATACAACTCAATGCCAGAGATTGCAAAGTATCTTCGTATGAAAAATCACTCATCTATATCAAAAAATATAAAAAAAACAGAGCAACTAATAGATGAGGATAAAGATTTTGAACAATTGATAAATAGTATTAAGAAAAAAATAGAAACAACAAAGATACAGGATAATTAGATGTGAATAAAACTACTAATCTTTTCACTATAAGATTAGCTTAAATAGGAAGTAAATTGTAGTTATTCACATATTCAACATGACTACTACTACTACTAAAATAAATAAAGGAAAAAAATGAAATTTAAAATCAATAGAAATATTTTAGATAATATTTTGACAACAATACAACCATTTTTAGATAAAAAAGATGATAGTAATATTACTTCTCATATCTATATAAAATTAGAAGATAATACACTTACATTTATTGCAACTGATTATGAGATATATTTATCAAAAAATATAGATATATCTTTTGCTTCTGAAAATGGAGAAGCTACAATAAACGGAAAGAATTTTTTGAATATTATCAAAAGACTAAATGAAAATGAAATATCCATAGAAACTATAAAAACAAATATAAAAATAAAACAAAATAGAAGTAATTTTGTTTTACCTATGTATGATAGTTCAGATTTTCCAATACTAAAAGATGATACAAATACAAAAAAACTAAATATAAACTCTATTTATCTTATAAACTCTTTGATAAAAATAATACCAAGTATAGATACTAATAATCCAAAATATACTCTAAATGGAGCTCTTATAGATATTAAATCAAATAAAATAAATTTTGTATCTACTGATACAAAAAGACTATCTATAATAAAAATGGAAAATATGTCAAATGATGAAAAACAAATAATAATTCCTAAAAAAGCTATAGAACAAATAACAAAACTATTTTTAGATAATATGGATATTTATTGTGATAATACAAACTTAAAAATAGTTACAAAAGATACATACTTTAATACAAAACTAATAAGTGGAGATTATGCTTCTTATGAAAGAATAATTCCCGATAATTTTAAATATACAATAAAATTAAATAAAGCAATGCTGATAGAATCAATAAAGCTAATAACCATACTAAATAATGAAATAAAAATTGAATTTAGTAACAATGAAATAGTATTTAACTCTATAGATGATAATAATAAATCACAAACAAAATTGGATATAAATTTAAACATAGATGAAAATTTTTATATAGCAGCAAATAGTAGATATATTTTAGATTTTTTATCAGTTTCTTCAAATGAAGAGGTTAATATTTGTTTTAATGAATCAAATCTTCCTTTTATGTTAAAAGATGAAAAACTAAAAACTATAATTATGCCACTAATGATTGATTAAAAAGGAAAAAAATGGAACAAAATTACAAAGCTACAAATATCAAAGTTTTAAAAGGACTTGAAGCTGTTAGAAAAAGACCGGGTATGTATATTGGAAGCACCGATGAAAGAGGATTGCATCATTTGGTATATGAAGTAGTAGATAACTCTATAGATGAAGCAATGGCTGGATATTGTGATAAAATAGTTATAAAAATAACTAAAAACAAAACTATAATAGTAAGCGACAATGGAAGAGGAATACCTACAGAAATACACCCGATTGAAAAAATAAGTGCTGCTACTGTTGTATTGACGGTTTTGCACGCAGGTGGAAAATTTGATAAAGATACATATAAAGTTTCTGGCGGACTTCACGGAGTTGGAGTTTCTGTTGTAAATGCACTGTCTCAGGAATTAAAAATGACTATACAAAGAGATGGAAAAACACATTATCAAGAGTTTTCGAAAGGTATAGCAAAAGAAATACTTAAAGAAGTAGGGAAAACTAAAAAAACAGGAACAACTATAGAATTTTTGCCAGATATGAGTATATTTGAGACAGGAGAGTTTATATTTGAGACACTTTCAAGAAGGTTTAAAGAAGTTGCATATCTAAATCCAAAAATAACAATAAATTTGATAGATGAAAGAGATGATAAAAATGAAACATATCATTTTGAAGGTGGTATATCTCAATTTGTAAGTGATTTAAACAAAAATATAGCTATAACCAAACCTATATCATTTAGTGTGTTAAAAGAGGGTATAGAAGCTGATATAGCACTTTTATATAATGACTCATATGTGGAAAAAACACAAAGTTTTGTAAATAATATACGCACGATTGATGGAGGAACACACGAAACAGGATTTAAGGCTGGTTTAACAAGAAGTATCATAAAATATATCAAAGAGAATGCAAAAGCAAGTGAAAAAGATACTAAAATAACCGGCGATGATACAAGGGAGGGTTTGATAGCTGTTGTATCAGTAAAAATTCCTGAACCTCAATTTGAAGGACAAACAAAAAGTAAATTGGGTTCATCTTATGCCAAACCAATATGCCAAAAAATAACAACAGACTCGCTAAATAAATATTTTGAAGAGAACCCTACACAAGCAAAATATGTCATGGAAAAAACACTCGCAGCTAGCAGAGGAAGAGAAGCAGCAAAAAAAGCAAGAGATTTAACGAGAACAAAATCTGGAGTTTCTGTAGGCACACTTCCTGGAAAACTTGCAGACTGTCAAAGTAAAGATCCGGAAATTTGTGAGATATATCTTGTAGAAGGAGATAGTGCAGGAGGTAGTGCAAAACAAGGTAGAGATAGAGTTTATCAAGCAATACTTCCACTTAAAGGGAAAATACTAAATGTAGAAAAAAGTAGAATAGATAAAATTTTAAAATCTGAAGAGATTAAAAATATGATTACTGCATTAGGGTGTGGAATTGGTGAAGATTTTGATGAAACAAAAATAAGATATCATAAAATTATTATAATGACAGATGCAGATGTAGATGGAAGCCATATACAAACATTGCTTTTGACATTTTTTTTCAGGTTTTTGCGTCCTATTATAGAGCACGGATATCTTTATATAGCACAACCACCACTATATAAATATAAAAAAGGAAAAAATGAAATATATCTCAAAGATGATACTGCTTTAAATAATTATCTTATATCAAATGGTTTAGAAAAATATGAGTTTGATGGTATGGGTTACAATGATTTACTTGATATGTTTAAAGTTGTAGCGTCTTATAGGTCAATGTTGAACAATCTTAAAAAACGTTATAGTTTGATAGATTTAATCAAACATATAATAGAAAATAAACAACTATTATCTAAATCATTTGATAAAATGTTTATAGATGTCAAAAAATTTTTAAAATCAAAAAATTATAATATTTTAAATAAACAAATAGATAAAGAGTATATCCATATATATGTGCAAACAGATGTAGGATTAGAAGAGCTCAAAATAGATGACGCACTGATAACATCACCATTTTTTTGTGAGGCTATATATCTTTTTGAGAAAATCAATGAAAGAGATTTGACACTTTTTGAAAACCAAGATTTGATAGATATTTTAGGAAATATAGAAGAAAATGCAAAAAAAGGTGCCTATATTCAAAGATATAAAGGATTAGGCGAGATGAATCCAGACCAACTATGGGAAACAACTATGACAAAAGAAGACAGAAATTTATTGAAAGTAAATATCGATAATTTTGAAGTAGCAAGCGAAACTTTCACTTTGTTTATGGGAGACGAGGTAGAACCAAGAAGAAAATATATTGAAGATCATGCAAAAGATGTGCAACACTTAGATGTATAAATGTTATTGACAAAAAAAAGTGAATATGCCCTATTGGCATTTGTTTATATATCTAATAAAGAGGCTTATATAAGTGTAGATGAGGTATCGAAAGAGCTCAATATATCAAAAACATATCTTGCCAAAATTTTACAAAATTTTACAAAACACGATATTTTAAAATCAAACAAAGGCAAAAATGGTGGCTTTAAATTAAATAAAAATGCAAAAAATATAAATATTTTTGATATCATAAATATAGCAGAAAACAAAACTGCTTCTGTGTTTGATTGTTCCGCAAATATACAAGAATGTAATCAAAAAAAACAGTTTTGCCAAATTTGGCCACTTTTAAATAATTTACAAAATAAAATAGATAGTTTTTTAAAACAATTAACATTGAATGATATCAAATAAAGGCACAACTATGATAAAATATAATTTTATTCATCTTTCTCATACTGATTTAGATGGATATTGTTGTCAATATATGACAAAGAAAATATACACAAATGCTATATATTTAAATGCCAATTATGGTTTTGAGGTCAAAGAGAATATCAAATATATATTTGGGTTGATTAAAAATAGTGAAAAAAAAGATATTTTTTTGTTGATAACTGATATTAATTTGTCTATAAAAGAAGCCATACAAATAGATGATTTTGTAGCAAAACAAAATAGTCTTGGATTTAATATCAAACTGCAACTACTTGACCACCATATAAGTGGTTTAAAATGCGCAAATAGATTTAGTTGGTATAAATTAGACGATACAAAAAGCGCTAGTAAAATAACTTATGAATACTTAAAAACAAATTTTGAAAATTTTGAAAAAACTTGTGAAAATGGGTTTGACGATTATATAAAAGCAGTAAATGCTGTCGATATATGGCTTGAAAAAGATATCTATTTTGAATATGGCAAAGTTCTTTTGACTATGATATCTAAGTCTTTTGAGATAAATAGTCTTATGTTTGATACAAATAGTAGAAATTATAGATTTTATTTGATAGAAAAAAGCATCAAACTAATACACGAAAAAGATGCAAATATAAAACTCGATGAAACTTTATATTTTCTCAAAAAAGATTTTATGAGAATAGGAAATACAAATGATACTTTTGAAAATATAAGGTCGCAATATATATCAAAAATATTAAGCGATGAAAAAGAAAAACTCATGGTCAAATATCTAAACTACAAGGGCATTTTGACATATAGTATGGGCAACATATCTATATTGGCAAACAAATTTTTAAAAACCAATAACGATATTGATTTTTTTATGGATATAAACAAAAAAGGTCGCATAAGTATTCGCTCAAATGACAAGATAGATGTATCGAAACTGGCATTTGACATAAATGAAGGTGGAGGACATAAAAATGCTGCCGGAGTTAGCCTAAACGATTTTAGAGAAGATATATTTTATACCAATATAAATAATTTTATACAACAAAAACTTGACAACATCTAACCAGATACAAAATAGTTTTGATAAAAAAGCGAATATATATGAAAACTTTAATATAATTCAAAAAATTGTCAGCAAGGCAGTGGTTCGTGATATAAAAAACGAGCCAAAAAAGATACTCGAACTAGGTTGTGGTAGCGGACAAATATACAAACAAATACACTGGGAGATAAAACAATATAAAGCAGTTGATTTTTCGCAAATTATGTGTGACCAGCACCCAAAAGATAAAAATTTACAAGTAGTGCTGGCAAATTTTGATGATACAAATTTTTTGAAAATTTTGAAAAACGAAAGATATGATTATGTTGTTTCATCTTCGGCTTTACAGTGGTCTAACAATATAGACAATTTATTAAAAATTTTACAAAAAATATCGCCAAATATCGCCATAGCTATGTTCACTTCAAATACATTTAAAAATATTTTTGATATCACAAAAAAAATTTCACCGATATTAGATAAAAATAGTATAAAAAAAAGATTTGATAAATATTTTTTATGTGAATATGAAACACACAATTATAAACTTAAGTTTGAAAACAAAAAAGATATTTTTAGATTTATCAAAAATAGCGGAGTATCAGCGGGTGTTAAATTGAACTTTATAGAAGCTAAAAATTTATGGCAAAATTATGATAAAGATTATTTGCAGTTTGAAGTTATTTATATCAACACAAATACAAAATAACCCCTATTCTAACTTTTAAAGCTATAATAGGGGTAGTATAAACAAACTTTTTGTAGTTTGATGTTTTTTTAATTTTTGATACAACGCACACTAAAACCATATGCTCTGTTTGCAATTTGCGGACTTTGTAAACTGCCACTTGTTATCAAAGCTGACCAACCATTTGTTGTGTCGTTTGTGTCATTTACCCAAAAATCAGCTTCAAGTCCAACATTTGTCAAAACTCCATCTCCACTATATCTATACCCTGCTTGCGGAATTTTGAGAAACCCGTCAAAATTGGTATCATCAAATGGAGTGCTTATATCAAGCTCCGCTTGTAGTTCCGCTTTTGTTGGCACTCTATAGTTTGGCGGACAATACTTGTCGTTGTCATTGGAAGTCATCAAAGCTTGTCTGGCTGAGCCATCTGTATCTACGCTCGCCCAATCAGAATTGCTATAAACAAAGCTATCATTTGTATCATCTATAGCTATCATTTGTGTTGTTGTTGTCGTGCTTGTTCGTATTTCGTGACCGTTTATTTGTCTACCCCACTGATACAAATCGCCATAACAGTTAGTATCAGTTTTGCTGACACATACCTGGTCTGCTCCTTGGTTTCTATCTAACCAAATTTTAGTAGTTCTTGATGATGTTACCTCTTGATAAGTTTTGCCATTGAACTCAACAACTACAGCGCTACTTCCACCACCAGAAGAGCCACCGTCACCTCCTCCGCCACTACCGCAACCAGCTATCAAAACGCCAACAACCGCCAAAACACTAAACCTACTAAAGATTTGAGGAGTTAATTTACCCCCCCCCTCATGTTTATGATTTTTTTCATATATTTTCCTTTTTTATATTCACTAAACTATGAACTATTTAGATAGTTGTATTTTACCCAAAAAAATATAAATTTATATTTTTTAGATAAAATACAAAAAAAGGATAAACATGGGACTAAATATATATTATGACAAAGATTGTGATATAAATATCATAAAAAGCAAAAAAGTAGCGATGATTGGTTTTGGAAGTCAGGGACACGCACATGCAGAAAATTTGCGAGACAGTGGTGTAGATGTAGTAGTAGGATTAAGAGGTGGCGGAGCATCGTGGGATAAAGCGATAACAAAAGGTTTTGATACTATGAGCGTAGCAGATGCCACAAGCAAAGCAGATGTCGTGATGATACTTTTGCCAGACGAAAATCAAGCAAAAGTTTATAAAAATGAGATAGAGCCAAACTTGAAAAAAGGTGCAACTATAGCATTTGGGCATGGGTTCAATATACACTATGGTAGAGTTTCGCCGCGAAAAGATATAAATGTCACGATGATAGCACCCAAAGCTCCAGGACATACTGTGCGAAGTGAGTTTGTGCGAGGTGGCGGAATTCCTGATTTGATAGCGATAGGTCAAGATCCAAGCGGTAGCACCAAAGAGTTAGCTCTGTCATATGCGAGCGCCATAGGTGGCGGTAGAACTGCTATCATTGAAACTACATTTAAAGACGAGACGGAGACCGATCTATTTGGGGAGCAAGCTGTGCTTTGTGGTGGTGTTACTGCACTGGTGCAAGCTGGTTTTGAGACTTTGACACAAGCAGGGTATGATCCACAAATGGCGTATTTTGAGTGTTTGCATGAGCTTAAGCTTATAGTTGATCTTATGTTCGAAGGTGGTATCGCTGACATGAGATATAGTATATCAAATACAGCGGAGTATGGGGATTATGCATCTGGCAAAAGAGTTATAAATGACAAATCAAAACAAGCTATGAAAGATATATTGAAAGAGATACAAGATGGCACATTTGCTAAAGATTTCATACTCGAAGGCGAAGCAGGGTATCCACGGATGAATTCAGAAAGAAACAATCAAAAACGGTCAAACATAGAAAAAACTGGCAAAGATTTACGAGCGATGATGCCTTGGATATCTAAAAATAAAATAATAAATCAAAACGAAAACTAACAAGTTATTTTTTGATAAGAAGTTTTAATATTTCACAAGACATCAAAATAGCACTGATATTTTGTTTGGTATTGACGATAGTATTTATATTTTTGCCTACAATTAACAGCGAGACAAACATAGAGCCCGCTATCAAGGCAAGCACCAAGACAAAAATACAAAAAGAACAACAAGAGCCTATATTAACAAACACAAAAAAACAAAATACAAATATAATCAAAAAAACAAAACCTATGTTGGTTCTTATTTGTGATGATGTAGTAACAAGTAGCCAAATAAATAAAATAAATACAATAAAAGAGAATATAACTATATCTTTTTTGCCACCTACATCAGGACACAAAAACTCAGCTAAAATAGCCACAAGTGTCTCAAACTATATGGTTCATTATCCTATGGAAGCGATAGGAAGAAAAGTTGAAGAGGAAAATACAATACGAATTGATGATAGCTACAATACAATACTAAAGCGAACAAAGCAGCTCAAAGCTTGGTATCCAAATGCCAATATCACAAACAATCACACAGGCAGTCTATTTACAAAAGACGGGCAAGCTATGGATAGACTTATGAGAAGCTTAAAAGAGCTCAACTATATATTTCTTGATAGCAAAACAGTTGGGCAAACAGTAGCGAAAAAATATGCGGATAAACACGGAGTGAGATTGCTGCAAAGAGATGTATTTCTTGACAATATACAAAATAGGCAATATATAAGAAAGCAGCTCAAAATTGCTGTATCTGTAGCTAAAAGAAAAGGTAAAGCTATAGCGATATTTCACCCGCATAAGTTAAGCGTGCAGACGATAAAAACATCAAAAGATATACTAAAAGGCGTGAATATCGTATACATAAAAGAAATATTGTGAATGTTGATTTGCACATAGACAAGCTTGATGATATGAGCGAATATCCAAAAAAACTCAACTATATAGGCAGTTTAAAGCTACTTCAAAAAAAAGCTATATCAATAGTAGGCACGAGAAAACCCACCCAATACACTAAAAATATGACAGCAACAATAGCTTCAAAATTCCAAGAGGCAAATGTAGCCATCGTAAGCGGTGTTGCCATGGGAGTTGATGCTATCGCACACGAATATGGCGGGACAAACAATACTATAGCAGTAGTGGCAAATGGCCTTGACATAAGATATCCAGCGATAAATAGAAACTTGATACAACAAATTGAAAACAACGGACTTGTTCTTAGTGGCTATAATGAAGGACAAAAAGCTACAAAGTATAGTTTTGTATTGAGAAATGAGATAGTTGTGGCTTTGGGCGATATACTCATAATAACACAAGCAGACAAAAATAGCGGCAGCATAACAAGTGCTAAATTTGCTAAAGCTATGGGCAAACAAATATATACTATACCGCATAGATACGAAGAGAGTCAAGGCACCAAAGAGTTGATACAAAATGGCGATGCAAAAGTAATTTATGACATAGATGAGTTTTTAATATCTCTTGGGTATAATACAAAACAAAATAAAACAAACGATAGGTTGCTTAAGTATTGTAAAAAAATACAAGATTATGAAAAATGTGTTAAAAAGTTTGGCAATAAAATTTTTGAGTATGAACTTATGGGCAAAATCAAAGTAGAGAACTCAAAAATAATTGTATTGTAGGAGATTAAGATGAAAGATAAAATTGCTGTCATAGGTGCCGGCAAATGGGGACAAGCTTTATACGAGAGCATAAACATAAATCATAAATGTTTCATAACAAGCAGAACAAAAAAAAACATAAAACATTTTTGCACTCTACAAGAAGCTTTGGATTGCCAATATATAATAATAGCGATATCAACACAACACATATCTTCTTGGTTAGAAAATAATTTTATAAATAAAAACCAAAAAATTTTAGTAGCTTCAAAAGGCATTGAAGCAAAAACAGGTAGGTTCCTTAAAGAGATATACGAACAACATATCGATATTAAAAACTTAGGTTTTGTATCTGGTCCATCGTTTGCTTATGGAGTTAAGGCCCAGCTACCTACCGCTTTGGTCATAAACTCAATATCAAAAGAGTATTACGATGAGTTTGCGTTGTTTTTTCCAAAGTTCATCAAGACATACTATAGTGACGATATAATAGGAGCAGAGATAGCAGGAGCATACAAAAATGTCATAGCAATAGCCGGAGGTATTTGCGATGGTTTAAAATTAGGAGACAACGCAAGAGCTGGAGTGATATCGAGAGGTTTGGTGGAGATGTCGAGATTTGGATATAAGTTTGGGGCAACTACAGATAGCTTTGTAGGATTAAGCGGTGCTGGCGATCTATTTTTGACAGCTTCAAGCAACAAAAGTAGAAACTACAAAGTAGGATTAGGACTATCAAAAAATATACCCCTACCACAAATACTTGAAGATATAGGCGAGGTAGCAGAGGGAGTCATGACGGCAAAGGCTATAAATAAAATATCGATACAAAAAGGTTTATATACACCAATAGCTTATGAAGTGGGACTAATGCTTGATGGCAAGCCGCCTTTAGAATCGCTTCAAGACCTGCTAAAAAGCTGATGGCGCTAATAACTGCCCAAAATATAATAAAAAAATATGATACCAAAGTAGTGCTAGACGATGTTAGTTTAAATATCCACAAGCATCAAAAAATTGCGGTATTAGGACAAAATGGCCAAGGCAAATCAACGCTTATAAATATACTGATAAAGAATTTACAGCCCGATAGTGGCAGCATATCGATAGACAATAGCTTGTCTATAAAAAAGTTAGACCAAAACCCAACAATGGACAGCCAAAACACTGTCAAACAAACGATAGAAGCGCATATAGAAGAGCTATCAAAAGCAAAAAGCAAATACGAATATCTTACAAATCAACTATCAACAGACTTTGAAAACAAAAATCTAATACAAGAGCATTGCGATCTTTCAAATTTTTTAGACGACAAAGATGGTTGGGATATAGAACACAAACTACAAAGAGTTATGACAGAGTTTAGGCTTGTGGAGTTTCAAGACAAACTAATTGGCACATTGAGTGGTGGCGAGCAAAGAAGGGTTGCATTGAGTGCTATACTGTTGCAAAATCCAGATATGCTTCTGCTCGATGAACCTACGAACCATTTAGATGTGCATATGGTAGAATATTTAGAAAATTTTCTTTATAAATCAAATATAACTTTGGTGTTTATATCGCACGATAGGTATTTTATAGATGCAATTGCTACTAACATATATGAGATAAATGACGCAAAAATACAAAAATATAAAGGTGGTTATGCTGACTATTTGAAACAAAAAGAACAACTTGTAAATACAAAACAAAAAGAACAAGACAACCTCAAAAAAAAGTTAAAGGAGGAGATATTGTGGATGCAAAAGGGAGTGCAAGCAAGGCGAAAACGAGATGAAAGACGAAAAAAAGATTATTTAAAACTAAAAGAGTTTGTCAAAACAAACCCGAAACAGATAAATAAAATGACGATAGAGCTTCAAAGAGAACAGCGAAGCTTCAATCACGAAAAGTCATTAAACAAAAAAAAACTATTGTTTGAGATTGACAACATATCAAAAACTATAGAGAACAAAACTCTAATAAAAAACTTTTCCACGACTATACGACAAAAAGATTGTATAGCAGTAGTGGGACCAAATGGCTGTGGCAAATCAACCTTGTTAAACATACTTATAGATAAAATCAAACAAGACACAGGGACTATCAAAAAAGCAGAGTTTGGTATAGGATATTTTGACCAGAATAGGAAGTTGGTAAATGATGAAAATACTATTTTGCAAACATTTTGTCCAAATGGTGGCGAGCATATAAAGTTAAGCGATGGTAGGCAGCCACATGTATATGGGTATTTGAAAGGTTTTTTGTTTCCCAAAGAGTATCTACATAGAAAAATTGGGGACTTAAGCGGAGGAGAAAAAAACAGAGTTGCATTAGCTTTGCTGTTTACTAAAAAAGTTGAATTATTGATACTTGACGAACCCACAAACGATTTGGATATACCAACGATAAATATATTGGAGCAGTATTTAAACAGCTTCCAAGGAGCGATAATATTTGTTTCGCATGATAGATATTTTGTAGACAAAATAGCGAAAAAACTTTTTGTATTTGAGCAAGATGGCGATATAGTAGAAAGCTACTGCCAATACTCGCAGTATTTGTCATATCAAAAATCAATATCACAGATAAAAACACTAAACAAGCAAACAAAAAAGAGTTCCGTCCAACAAATAAAACCAAAACCAAAACCGATAAAATTTAGTTTTAATGACAAAAGGGAGCTTGATAGCTTGTCAAAAACAATTGAGCAATTGGAGAAGCAAATAGACGATATCCAAAAATGTATGAAAGATAAAATATGCTATGAAACAAAAGGATTGGTAGCATTGTCCATACAGCTTGATGATATCACAAAAGATTATGAAAAAAAAGCCAATAGATTTTTGGAGTTGGAACTAAAACGAGAAAAGATACAAAATGCTTGAAAACTATTATATGTCAAAAGCTATAAAAAAGGCTTGGAGATACCAACTTCTAACCTATCCAAACCCAGCTGTGGGCGCTGTCGTAGTCAAAGAAAATAAAATTATCGCATGCGAGGCACACAAAAAAGCTGGCGACACCCACGCAGAGCTTGAAGTTGTAAAAAAAGCATATCATTATATCAGTGACGACAAAAAAATTATGAAGATAAAAGAACCACAAAAAATATATGATTATATTATAATACATCACAACAACATATTTAAAAATTGTGATATATACACGACTTTGGAGCCTTGTTCGCACGAAGGCAAGACACCATCTTGTGCCAAGCTTATAAAAAAAATGAGCTTTAAAAATGTTTATATAGGTTCGCTTGATTTTAATATAATAGCTTCAAACGGAGCAAAAATTTTAAAAAACGCAAATATAGATGTAAGCATAGGCATATCAAAACAAAACTGCGGTATTTTGCTGTCACCATTTTATAAATACCAACAAGGAGGATTTTGTTTTTTCAAACTCGCCATGAGAGCAGATGGCACTATAAACCACGGACAAATATCATCTAAAAAAACTACAAAGATAGTTCATAAATTAAGGTCGTTGGTTGATTTGCTTGTGATTGGTGGCAATACTGTTAGAACAGACAGACCAATTTTAGATACAAGAATGTATAAAAAAAGCTCAAAAAACCCCGATGTTTTGATATATTCAAAAAAAACAAATTTTGACAAAACTATAAAACTATTTGAAATAAAACATAGAGATGTAACCGTTTCAAGCAACTTAAACAAAGCTACAAAAAACAAATTTGTTATGATTGAGGGCGGATTTGATATGATAAAGGCAGTTCACAATCATATAGATATGACAATGCTCATAGTCAATACCACTACAAGCAAATCAGAAAAATACCAAAAGTTCGTAGATAAGTATCAATTGTTATATAGAGTAAATATAGCAAATGATACTATATACTATTTGTTGTAAGTTTTCAGCTCTTTGATTCTAGCTTTTTTGCCAGTAATGCCCCGCAAATAGTGTAGTTTTGCACGCCTAACTCTACCTCTACGCACAACTTCAAATGTCTTGATGCTGGCACAATACAGAGGAAATATTCTCTCAACGGCAACTTTGTTTGCACCCATTTTTCTCACTGTAAATGTAGCGCTAGCGCCTTCGCCTCTTAGAGCTATAACTATACCTTCATATGCCTGAACTCTCGTTTTTTTGCCCTCTTTTATCTCAACTCCCAAGTTTACAGTATCGCCTGCACGAAACTCAGGTATTTTGATATCTTTTATCATGCCATCTTCAAATGCTTGGATATATTTATTTTTCATTTTTTGCCTTTTTATATAGAGCATGAAAATCATCGCCCTGCTGTCATATGTTTAAAAATTTAGCTATTGTATCGTATTAAACTTAATAAATAGGTATTATCTCTACAAGATACAGATATTTTGTAGAGATTTAGCACAACCTCTCAATATTTATCCGCCATCAATCATACATAATATGCGGCAACCAAAGACTAATAATCGGTATATAAGTTACCAGTAAAAGCCCTACCAAAATAGTCATAGACCACGGAAGTGAATACACTACTACATCTTTTAAGCTTGTGCCAGTTATACCACTTGTTACAAATAGGTTTAGCCCCACAGGAGGGGTTATCATACCTAACTCCATGTTCACCACAACAACTATGCCAAAATGTATAGGATCAATACCTAAAGCAACTGCTACGGGTAAAAGTAAAGGAACCATTATCATAATAATAGCCGATGGTTCCATAAAATCGCCTGCAAAAAACAGCAATATATTGACTAACATCAAAAACATAATAGCCCCAACATCCCAAGCCATAAGTGTATTTGTGATAGTTTGTGGCACATTTTCAAGTGTTAAAAAGTGAGCAAAAAGCATGGCATTTGCTATGATAAACATAATCATCGCACTAGTTTTAGCTGATTCTAAAAATATGGTGTAAATATTTGACCATTTGATATCTTTGTATATAAACATAGAAACAAAAAATGCCCAAGTCGCAGCAACAGCAGCTGCTTCAGTTGGAGTAAATATACCACCATATATACCGCCTATAACTATGACGATAGTCATCAAAGCCCAAGAGGCATCTGTCATTTTTTTAAGCCTCACTTTAAATGACTCTGGTGTAGTGCTCTCAAAACCAAGTCGTTTGGCTCCTATGTATGTGATAACCATCATCATGATACCTATCATGATACCCGGTATCACTCCTGCCATAAATAACTTGCCGATACTCACCTCAGCTGTAACTCCATATACTATCATCACAATTGATGGAGGTATAAGTATGCCTAGACTTCCGGCAGTAGCTATAGTGCCTATAGCATATTTTTTAGGATATCCGGCTTCTTGTATAGCTCCAAACATAATAGACCCGATAGCTACAACAGTAGCAGGCGAACTTCCTGAAACTGCGGCAAATATAATACTAGCAAATATCGCAGCCATTGGAAGGCCTCCAGGCATGTGCCCCACTATTGACTTGGCAAACTCTATTATACGATTTGCACTGCTTCCTTTGCTTAGTAGCTGGCCTGCGAGTATAAACATAGGTATCGCCATAAGTGAGTAGTGTTCTATTTTTTCGAACATCATAGATGATATCTCAATAGCATTTATATCAGTAAAAAGCACAAGCGTAGCAAATGTAGACGCTCCTAAAGCTATAGCGATTGGCGAACCAATTATCAACAAAAAGAAAAATAAAATAAATAAAACAGCAACACTCATAATAAACCTCCTGTTTTTCTCTCTACTTCTTTTAAAAGTTTTTCGTTTTCGCCTTCGCTCATTTGTTCTATAATCATCTCTGCCTCGCTATGTTGAACTACTTGGTCTGCCGGTGTTATAAATACTTCATAAATTTTTTCAACCACTCTGTATGCCGCAAAAGAAAAAGATATTGGTATGACTAAATATATTATCCACATAGGTATGCCTAAATCTATAGACATCTCATCTAAACTATGCACCAAAAGCAAATAACCGTATCCATAATATGCCACAGCAAATAAAAATATAGCCGTGATACTATGCGACAAAAGCAACAAGCTCTTTGCAGTAGTAGGTTTAACTTTTTCCAGTATGATATTTATGCTTATATGAGCATCTTGTTTGAAGCAGTATGCTGCGCCAAAAAAAGTGCTCCACAAAAAAAGATATATGGTAAGTTCCGATGCCCACACAAGTGAGCCATCGAAAACATATCGCACGACAACATTGGTAAAAGCCAAAGCCACACCAGCACTTATGCCAAAAGCAGCTATAAATTGGTTGATAAACCCTATTGTTTTACTAATGTATATCATGTGTTGTCCTTATTTTGTATTTATCGCACCATCTATTAGGCTTTTTCCTATCAAGGCATCATCATAAAATTGTGAATATATAGGACTGACGGCATCTCTCCATGCTTGTATTTGTTCTGGTGTTAAGTTGTGAATTTCTAATTTTCCAGATGTTTTAGCATACTCTTCTATTTTTGCAAATTGTGAGTTGTTTAACTCCTCTGCCCATACTCTCTCTTTTGCGGTAGCCTCTTTCATAGCTTGAGTAACATTTGCTTGCAAATCTGCTGGCAAACTTTCCCAAAACTTTTTTGACATAACTACCAAGTATCCTAAGTACCCGTGATTTGTCACCGATAAGTGTTTTTGAACTTCATAAAACTTTTTTGTAAATATGTTTGAGTTTGTATTTTCTTGTCCGTCTATTACACCTTGTTGTAAGCCAGAATATACCTCACTAAATGGCATCATTTGTGGGTTGGCTCCAACTGCTTTAAATTGTGCTTCAAGAACTTTTGAGCTCATGATTCTAAACTTTTGTCCTGCTGCATCTGCTGGAGCTAACAAAGCTTTTTTTGATGAGCTTAATTGTTTGAAGTGATTATCCCAAAAATCAAGAGCGATAAAACCTTTGGCATTGACCATATCTTTAAGTTTTGTTCCTACATCGGTATCTTGCACTTTATGCAAGTGGTTTATATCTCTAAACAAAAATGGCAAATCAAAAAGTGCCAACTGTGGTACAATTTTGCCAAACTTAGAGAAACTAGGAACCGCCATTTGAACTGAGTCCATTTTGATAGCTTTTAAGACCGCTTTGTCTTTGTATAACTGTGACGATGGATATACTTGCACATCTATTTTTCCTCCGCTTAACTCTTCTAATTTTGCTTCGAAAAATTTCGCTGCTTTGCCTTTTGGTGTATTTTCACTTACTACATGCGAAAACTTCAGGACAAATTTGCCATCGTTTGCTTTTGCTTCATCTTTTTTCGTTTCAGTTGGTGACCCATCTGTTTTTGCTACTTCGTCTTTGCTCTCTTGTTTTTTATCACCACAGCCTATAAAACCCAATGACAGAACAAGAAACAACGACACTATCGATTGTTTGATTATGTTCATATAATCTCCTTTAAAAAAATTGCCAATAATTATAACGACAAATTATAATTAAAGCTTTGAAATTATACAATAAAAAACTTATAGAAACCAAAAAAAAATATTTATTAAAAAAAATATCTATATCTGTTTTGTCGGTTTATTCACAAACGGTTTGTAGTGTTTCTATGCTATCTTCAATAGTCGCACTTATTGGTTTTTGTCCTGTTTTTATATAGTTTATAAAGCTTGATAGTTCATCAAATAAAGGTTCGCTTTTTTTCACAAAACAGTTTCTAATGACAAATGAGTTATTGACTTTGAAATTTGAATACTCCAACAACTCTTGTGTCATAAGATCAGCCTCATAATAAGCTTCTTTGCAGGCTACTTCGACTTTTCTTTTCTTGAACGGTGTTAGCCAATTTGTTGTGATAGATGCTACTATGTCATTTTCCATAGCAAATGATAATATCGCATTGTCTTCGTGGTGGTTGTGAATCTTTTTTGATTTAAATATACTTTTTTTGCTTATGCTTTTTTGAGATATAAATCGTATGAGGTCAATATCGTGCACCGACAGATCTGTCAATATACCTACATCTGCAATCCTTGGCGGAAATGGCCCTATTCTTGTGATATTTATGCTGTATATCTCTTTGTTTTTTATCTCATTTTTAAGTGCCTGCACCACTGGGTTAAACCTCTCTATATGTCCCACAGCTACTTTGAGTTTTCTTTTTTCTGCTTCTTGTAGTATGATTTCGCCATCAATTACTGTCGATGCTACGGGTTTTTCTATAAATAGGTGGATATTTTTTTGCATACATCTCATAGCTACATCTTTATGCAAAAATGTAGGTGTAGCTATGATTATAGAATCTATGCTTATAGTATCTAACATATTGTCTAAATCTCTATATAGTTTGTGTGAAAACTCATCTTTTGCTACAGGATCGCACAAGCCAACAATCTTCGCATCTTGAATTTTTTGAAGCACTCTGTAGTGATTTTTGCCCATCACACCCATACCTACAATCGCTATTTTAACCATGATTTACAACCTTTATGATATAGTCTTGCTGTTCTTTTTTTAAAAATGCCGACATAGGTAATGCTAAAATATCTTTGGAAACTTTCAAAGATATAGGAAAATCATATTCGTTATGTTTTAGGTATTTAAATACCTCTTGCATATGCAAAGGAATAGGATAATACACTCCAGTAGGCACACCATTTGCCTCGCAGTGTTCTATCATTTTGTCCCTGTCTTTGACTAATATACAGTATTGAGCCCATGCCGAAACACAACCATCTTGCACAAAAGGAGTTGCCACATTTTTTAGGTGCCGCCCATAATACGAAGCTATATTTTGTCTTGTTGATAACTCTTTTTTGTAGTATTTTAGCTTGGCTATCAACACACCTGCTTGCAGGGCATCGAGCCTGCCATTGATACCTATGTGGCTGTGAGTATATTTTTTGGTTTGACCATGATCTAAAAGAATTCTAATTTTAGATGCCAGCTTATCGTTGTTTGTAAATATCGCTCCACCATCGCCATAACACCCAAGTGGTTTAGCAGGGAAAAACGATGTCGTGCCAATATCGCTTAAACTACAAGAGGTTTTATTTTTGTATGTTGCGCCAAAACTTTGTGCTCCGTCTTCTATGACTTTTAGGTTATGTTTTTTTGCTATTTGGTTTATAGTGTCAATATCGGGCACTTGACCAAACAATGATACCGGTATGATAGCTTTAGTTTTAGAGGTAATTTTTTCTTCTATTTTGTCGGCATCTATGTTAAATGTTTTTTCATCGATATCTACAAATACTGGCTTGGCTTTTAAAAATGCTATAACCTCAGCAGTAGCTATAAAAGTAAAAGGCGTAGTGATAACTTCATCATCTGGCTTTATATCTATCGCCATAAGTGATAGCAAAAGTGCATCGGTGCCACTACTGCAGGCTATGGAGTGTTTACAAGAGGTGTATTTGCTAAGATTTTGCTCAAGTTCTTTTACTTTGCCTCCGATATACACAGATGTTTCAAGCACTTCTTGTATTTGCTTGTCTATGTCGCTTTTGTATTTTTGGTATTGGGCTTGTAGGTTTATGAAGTCTATTTTCATCTGTATTCCTTTTAACTATTGTATCTAATGTGTCTTTAACAGCCCGCTACAAATAGCAAGATAGTCTATGTTTTTGATGTTATCGTCTATTTTCACACCACCTATAGCACAAGTTTTATGGTTTGATATTTTTGCCATATAGGATATATTTTTGCCTAATATCTTATCTATTTTTTTAGTAGTTGTGTCTTTGTAGGCTCCTATGCCTATGTAGTCAATATCAAAGCTGTTTGCTTGAAGTATTTGCTCGTTTGTTTTGGTTGATATACCTATAATTTTATTTTTGTGTAGTTTCCTTATAAGTTTAAATAAATTTGCAGGCTCGTTTATATTCAAAGATATTTGAAGTTTTTTTATATCCTCTTGTCCTATATGCAATCCATCGCAATATCCCATCAAGTCAAAATGGTCATTGATGATTATTTTTGTATTCGTGCAGCCTTTTAGCTCTTTTATGCTTGATATGATTTTATCTTTTTGTGCTGATTTGTTGCGGTATTGTATATACACAGGCTCAAATTTTTTAACAATTTGAATAAAATCTTTTATATTTAGGTTGTTTTTTGACAACACATAACTATCACATATAGCATAAATTTTATTGATAAAACATACTCATCAAATCAAATACTGTTTTTTTTATATCTTTTCTTTCTACGACCATATCGATAGAACCGTGTTCAAGCAAAAACTCTGATTTTTGAAAACCTTCTGGCAAATCTTTGCCTATGGTTTGTTTGATGACCCTAGCACCAGCGAAGCCCACAAGTGCTCCGGGTTCTGCTATGATAACATCACCCAAAAAAGCAAAAGAAGCCGACACACCACCAAAAGTAGGATCTGTGAGTATTGATATGTATGGTAGTTTTGCATTGTGAAGTTTTTTCAATGCCGCGCTTGTTTTTGCCATTTGCATCAGTGAGTGAGTGCTCTCTTGCATTCTGGCACCCCCGCTGGCACTTATGATTATGAGACCTTGTTTTTTTTCTATAGCACGAATACAAGCTCTTGTGATTTTTTCTCCCTCTACAGAGCCAAGTGACCCGCCCATAAATGAAAAATCAAACACTACCAAAGATACAGGCAGTTGGTTTATAGTCGCTTCGCCACTGACTACTGAAGATGTTTTTCCTGTTTTTTTGAAAGCTTCTTCAAGCCGTTTTTTGTAGCTTTTTTTATCTACAAATTTCAAAGGGTCGTTTGGGTGTAGCTCGCTGTCAAACTCTACAAATGAACCCTCGTCGCATAGTAGTTCTATCCTTTTTTTTGTGTTTATTCGCATATGGTAGCCACATTTGGGGCAGACCATAGCCAACGACTCAACCTCTTTGAAAAACATCAATGACAAACAAGATTTACACTTGATCCAGTGGCTTGTAGTTTGTGCTTGTGCGCTTTCTTTTTCCTTCTCGCCTTTTAGTTTTTTGAATATCTGTTTTAAATTCACGATTTTCCTTTTTGTAATTGTATCATAATTTTATAAAACTACTAAAAGCTATTTCTGATTAAGATATTAGAAACTTTTCTTAAGCAAAGTTTAAGCTTATGTTGGTATAATTGTTGCCCCCTTGACAAACAACAAGTGCTTTTATTTGTTGTAGCAAGAGAATATAAATATAAACAAGGAGTATATATGAGAACAAAAGGTTTTGTAAATATCTTGATGGTATCACTTGTGGTGCTATTTGGTGCTGGGTGTAGCAAAGAAGATGGATCTGCTATAGCAGGTTCGTCGCTGTCTGGGACTATTAGTTATACCAATAGCAACACACCATATAAAACTGCCAAATCATATACGGTAGATGATACTAATTTGACCAAAGAAGTTGGAATAATAACATATGAAATCACTTCAGCTCCAGTTTCTGGCATAACTATCAACTCTACAACTGGCGAAGTTATGCTTGACGACACAGTTGTAGCAGGAATTTACAATATAGATGTTCAAGTAAAAAGTAGCATCGGTGGAGCAGCCACGACCACACTAAGAGCGATTGTTCGTAAGATAAATCAAAACGCACTAAGCGCAGGTGCCGACCAAACTGGCAAATTTTTCGACGATGCGAACTTCACACAAAAAGCCATAGGCGGAAGTGGCACGGGTGCGACTTCTTATGCCTCAAACGATACAAATGTTGCAGATGTAAATGCCACTACAGGCGAAGTTACAATTGTAGGAGCAGGAACAGCGACTATCACGGCAACTAAAGCCGCCAATACAAACTATTATGTAACAGATGACAGCTATGATATAACAGTAGCCAAAATCGTCCAAGACCCATTAGATGCAGGCACCGACAAACCGGGCAAATCTTTCGGTGATGCTCCTTTCACACAAGAGGCAACTGGTGGAAGTGGCACGGGTGTT
>Ga0164315_10000001_pt1 | contig 144243 bp, 291 predicted proteins | sample GuaBasSedimGuay6_FD_113737 | JGI IMG/M metagenome (GOLD analysis project Ga0164315, IMG submission 113737) | Subseafloor sediment microbial communities from Guaymas Basin, Gulf of California, Mexico - Guay6, Core 4569-2, 0-3 cm | ecosystem: Environmental > Aquatic > Marine > Hydrothermal... | reverse complement strand
TATCTTCAAGTGACCATCCATCCCGTAGCATGAATATGGTGAAAATTTCAAATACTTTGGTCATTCTCTTTTCCTTTTGGAAGTTTATCTCTCAATTCAGATTATATTATATTTGATTTTATCTTGCTTGCATATACCCACAATGGGATATATTTGATTATTTTTTCTCAATCCATACAATATCATTATCAGAACACAACGTTTTATCAAATTCATGTAATAATGTACAATATGATGAATCTTTTCCATCCATAGAACAACGATCACAAACGAGACTTGAATCATATACAGCAACATAAGTTTTAGTATTAATATCTATTTCTGTTCCCAATGCAATTACAATCATGATATTTTCCGGTTCTGTTCTTCTTTAATCATTAAATTAAGTAGATTTTCCAATTCAATACCGGATTCTTCACGACCACAATTTAAACCACTTAGAAATTCATCACTTAATTTATCATCTGTTTGTTCAACATATAATTCTTTAATTAATAAACGAAACGCATTTTCTTCATATTTTGTCATTTTATTTCCTCAATATCACAGTTCCAAGACCATAAACCCATTAAATCATCATGCCAAACTTCTAACCCATTTGAGTTATATCCTTCTTCGTTAAGAAGTGTATTAATCTCTAATAAAGTTGGTTTTTCAACCTGAGAACCTTCTGCATCCATTAAATGTTTTTGATTACGAATCTCAACATCTTCACGATTAATCATAATATACCACCTAATTAAATTTCTGGATATATCTCTAATTAGATATATCGTTTATTTAAATTCACTAACATCCATACCATAATCTATCAAATCATCACCAACAATTTGATTAGATTCTAATAATGTAATTAGATTATCAAACTGTTCAACACCTTCGTCTATTGACTGAAATGTTCGGATATAATTATCACGATTTTTATAACAGAAATCCAATGCCAAACGTTTACTTAATCTCATAATTTATCTCCCAACCTGTTTCAAATACTTATCCTTTATTATATCCCAATCATTATATAATATATCATCATAAAATAATACATCATTTAATAGTCTGTTATTTTTAACCAAATTATCATAACGTTTCTTGGCATATTTATTTTTCCAAACATCAGTCAATGCTTCAATAGAATTATCAAATTTTGGAATTAATTCATCTTCTGTAATTTCTTCTCTTAGAAATTCTTTGGTATTCTCATATAATTCTGCAACATATACACCACGTTTATGACCGGATATATATTCACTTCTATTGATATTTAATTTACTATAACAGAATACAAAAAATCTATTGATATGATCTCGTTTAAATCTTTGACCATTAATTGTATTAGCAATCCACCATTCCCAAAATCGTTTAGGTTCAATAAATCTTATCCAATCTTTCATTAGATTTATTAATGTTCTATCTCTTGGTTTTAATATCACAGTACCATTTGATTTACCAACTTTTTTCCAGTATTTCAATCTTGTATATTGGGAGAATGATCCATACAATGAAGTAGTTGTGTAATGAACTAATTTATCACCATAGATACGCTTGTAATCATCTTGTACCTGTTTTGATAATACCAATAGGGATAACAGCTTACCACCAACATAATTGTATCCTAACGGTTGTGTAGGCACTAATGCTGAACATACAACAGAGTGTTTAATCATTTGTTGTGTTTTGCGTTCCTTATCCCAACCTATTTTATTATCTCGACAAGTTAAATCCAAATAATCAGAGGATATTGTAATTATCCCCAAATATTTTAAGGTTATTTTATCTCTTACAATATAATATAAATTTCTGCCAATATTATTTTGATTTTTTCCAGTAGTTATAAAATCATTTAAAGTTTTACGAATTTTGTTTAATTTTGGATTATCTTTACATAATAATAATTCTGGTTCCAATGACATATAATCATCTGAGTTCCAGATATTCTTTTTGATTTGATTAATAAAACTTAAATCTGCATTTGGTCTTAATTGAGTGCCAAACAATGTATTTTTATTTGAAACATTATAAGTATTATGTAATTCATTAAATTTAACAAACAGAGTATATTCTTCCACACTCATATTTGAATAGTATTCAAGTTCCCATTTTAATTGATTTTCAATAAACTCCAAATCATGTTGATTATTAAAATTTTCGGAATTATACCAATCATGATATTGAGTTTCATAATATGCTTCTAAATCCATGATCGATTTGTATTAGCCTTGTGTAAATTTAATTCACTTACACCATTATAGGCATCATAACAATCCAATATATAACTATTAACCTCAATCAATTGTAATCTAACTGAGCTATCATATTCCATAACATTATTATGAACCACAATGAATTCCTGTTCATAAGTATTGGCAACGATAATAACATCGTAATCTTTTGCATCAATTTCTGCTAAAAGATGTTTATCAAAGTAATTTATAATTTTAATTCTTAATTTAGTTTTCATTCTTTATCTAATACCAAAAAACTATTGAAATAAACTTTAACGATACTATGCTTCACCAAAGTTTCAATATCATATTCCATTTCAATTTCAGACAGATTATTATATATTTCAACACTAATATAAATTTCATCTTCATCATCCATATCTAATGTATATGCAAAATCATCTGCTAACATATAACCCGAATATATAGCCACATCGGAATTATAACTTTCTAATGTTATTTCAACATCATTAATTTCATCATGTTTAAATACATTCAAAAGAAATTCATCGGAATTGGTAAACGTTTTATTTATCATAATATACACCTGTAATTAAATATTGATATAATCTGAGACATAAAACACTATAAACTTATAGACATTATCTACAATTCCAAATAATTGGAAAGGGTGTAAAAGTACACCCATTTATACAAAAATATCTCAGATTATATCAACACTTTGTAATTGACTAACATGGGAGAATTGAACTCCCATTTTAAGGCAAACCAGCTTTTTTATCTATTCGGAATTGAACCGCTAAGTTTGCAAACTTTGGCAACCCATGACCATATACGATAAAACTTAGTCAATTACAAAATGCTGAATAAGGGGGTAGTTCCCCAATAATAAATTATTTTATCACTGTCTGCAAACCATTTCCTGCAATACACTCGGTATGACCAGTAATAATATTTCACATTTAGCATCAGTACCCCAATTTGGGTACGATGAACCCCATTATGGGGCTGATTTCATTGTATTATCCTCAGTTGAATTAAAAGAATATTTTATATATATAAGGTAATTATCACATCATTATGATATTGCCAACCATTCAGGAAACGCTTTACCTTTTTTTATTAAGTGAGATTATTATCTCATAAAAAACTATTTATGAGTATACCTACAATGGGATATATTCGGAATCATTTATTGCAGAACCAACATAATTTAAACGTTCCAGTAAGATAGCAAGGATTTCATCCTGATCATCAGATTCAAATGTACCAACACCAGATAAAACGTTGTAGCTTTCATTACCACGACCATCTTCAACTAATGTAGCACTACCGAATGAGCAATCATTCACAGTAATAGCAAAACCCATATCTTCACCTTCATCAGTGAACATATTAGTAAAATTAATTTTTGGAGTTGTCATTTTGATTTCCTTTTGGAAGTTTATTAAAAATGGGAGAAGTTTCCCCAACCACAAGGATATTATCTTATAATTGGGAAACAATGTATATACCTACAATGGGATATATTATTCTATTCTCGCTCTTTGTCTAACAAATTTAAATAGTGTATCTGTTTTCATAATACCTGTATCATAAACAACATTTAAATTATTAAATGATTCATCATTTGGAAGTTTACGTTCAGTAATCCATCCATCGTTTTCATTATGATATAAACCTAATACACCACGTTTAGACTGTTTACCACCATTAATAGGATCTTTGTATACATCTGACCAAACACCATCAATACAAATTGCATTTGCTTTCATGGCATATTTAAGTGTATCCCTATTAACTTGTTGAAGCATACCCGATCCCATACCAAAACTAAGATTATCAAGAGTCAATTTAGCTTTTTCCATATTACCAAGAATAAGTTTAATTGAATCTTTTGTTATACCATCACCCTGAATAACTCGTACTTGTTTTGGTAATGTTTTATAACCTTTGGAATTTACACTATATCCAAATTTCGCCATTAACCGTTCAATAACTTCAATTGGTACAGTTAATGGATCACCAGAATCCGGACGAATAACAATAGTTTGATTTCCATCAAGAATTCTATGTTTGAATTGTTTGCCCCATAATTCATCAACAGCTTTATAAATATTATAACTATCAGAAACACATGCAATTATAGGATAATCAGGAAATTGATTTAGCATATTTTCAAATGCTTTATTTTCGTTTTTTATGCCCCATGCTGTAATTGTACTATGTTCACTAGCAGGAATACTAAATCCAGCCATAAGAATATTATAATACTTTCTACCAAACATCAATGCTTCAACATTATCTGTTCCCATGAAATTAATAAGGTGAGCAAGTCCACCAAGTCCAGCAGATTCTTTACTCGATACACCCCTTGCACCAAAATCATGTAGTTTGAAATCCAACCCATCAACAGAACCAGATTTATCATAGAATTTTTTAAGTTCTTTTTTGATTGCTCTTGAATTGGTTGCAACAGTTGAAGCATACCAAACATTTCTCAGTATTGGAGTTTCTACCCATGTTGTAAGCCAAAAACATTTTGGATCAGTGTTGGTAATTTGGACTAACACATTTGATAGTGGTAGTACCGAACCTTCCAGAACCGATTCAATTTTTAGTGGTAAATATCCATCATATTCATCAATGATATATTTCCATTCATCATATGGAAATGGTTCACCATGTAAATCAAAAATCTCTTTTGCTTCTTCAAGATCTTCCATTGTAACAGGTTTCATAAGATATTCTTTGATGTAATATTCTAAACCAAAGAATACACTTTCATCAAAATCCGGATCATCTGATCCCCTTGATTCAATATAACTTGAAACATATTCAGTTTTTGGAGGATATTGTTTAAACATCCCCACTTTGTAGCTATCTACATCTGTAATTATTGACATGATTAAAACTCCTTTAATCGTTTATAAGTTGTCTACCCAATTCATAACATCATAAGTTGGTTCCGTTGTGGAAATATGTTGTCCTGAATCTATATCCAAGATAACTAATTTCACTCTTTCACTGGCAAAATAACATTCCAGTAATTCTATTTCATCCCATTCAGGAAAAAATTCTTTTAAAAATTTTCTTTCATTTGCAAAAATTGAAGAAATATAATAATTAAGTTGTTGTGTTAGACTTTTCAATTTTATTCCTTTCATCAATTTCTCTTTGATTTTTACCTTCTTCATATCCAATACCCCAGCCGACACGTTCATCACTTTCGACATACGGATTACTTATTTTACGGGTATTATATAAACCTTTACCATAACCCTGTTCATAAGCAATACAGATACTATAAATTTCATCCCTTCTATTTCTCATATTTCTTTAAACTCCCGTCTTAAAAAATCAATTTCATCGTGTGTTAATTTATTCAATAATGAATCACGTAAACGATCATCTGCACTTTCAGTACCGTCAATTTCAACTTCAAAAGATGCTTGATTATTGGTTAAAAATTTACAATTTTTATTATCTTCAAAAATTGTCCTTATAACATTCAATTTGAATTCAGAATCATGAAGGTTAGAACCAAAAACTAATAATTGTTCACCAATCTTCATACCACGTTCCCGACCTTCACGATAAACATTTGAACTGTCGGGATTTTTTAATGAATATGCTTTAAATTTAAGTTTCATTGAAATCACTCTTTATAAATGCAATTTCTTCTTTTGATAATTTATTCATTATTGATTTTCGTATAGAAATACCCAACTCAGTAATATTAACATCTTCAATGATTCTTGTTATTTTAACAATTCTCATTGTATCAAATTTAACTTTATCTGCTTTATAAAACGTTTTCATTGTTTTACTTGTTTCCAATAATTTTACAGCATCCGATGATTCAACAAATACATTACGTGAATCCGGTCTATCACTAAAATATGGATAACCACCGCTACTATCATCAATAGAAATATAACCAACTGTATTGTATGTTGTATCATAAACAACAGTATAACCAAGTTCTTCTTTAATAGTTCTCATTATAAACTCTCCAATTATAATACCATTTTTCCCATTAATTTACTTACAAGTTCTTCTTTATCCATTTTCATTAAAATTCGATAATCATTATTTTCCCATGGGGATTTATAATCAACATCTTCTTCATGAAATACTTGAACAATTGAACATGAATCATAAGTATCAGTAATATTTTTATAGAATTCATCAACATGTTTTTTTGCAAAATCCAATGTATCATATTCAATTATATTATCTGGATCTTCATAAAACTTTTCAGTTACACGATATAACATTATAAACTCTCCAACATTTTTTCAATTATGTGATAGTGATCAGCATACATTACAGATCTCATATTATAAAACTCATGAATAGAAACCCATTTTGCTTCTTTTGCATCATCACTTCCTTTCACTTTGGGTAAATCTAAATTATCATCCAGTTTAAATAAATAAACTTGTGTGATAATTCTACTGCGTAAATCTCGATCAATTTTATCAAATAGTTTAATTTCTTTAATGCTACCCAATAAAACTTTTTCAGGAACTTTGAGTACAGTTTCTTGTCTTAATTCACGAATAACACCCTCTACTAAAAGTTCATCAGGTTCAAGAAAACCCCCAGGCATAGCCCATAAATCAATTCCGGATTCTTTACGTTGTACTAATAGAAGATGTCCTGATTGAACCACAATTGCATCAGTTGATACATTATTACCCGTACCATATTTCTTTTGTGTTTCAATAATACCATTATATTCATTTTGTAGATATTTTTTACGTTTACTATCCATCCCCAAAATAACATCAAATACATATGGTGGTACAATAGATTTTATGTGGTGAGTATTACCTTTAAAGAATTCTGTACGAATATCAGTACCATTGACAATTGTGCCATATTCTCTATAAGCCTTTTGCTCAATAAAATCCCATTGTGGAAAATATTTCAAATAATAACTTGTGTGATCTTTATCATAACCTGCAATAGCAATTTTTGAATTAACGATACCAACGGTTTCTTTATCAACCAGTTTATTAACTTCATTGATCCATTTATAATCATCATAGGTATAATCTTCAACTCCTGCAATTGTCATATATTGAACATGTACAGAATGTTTGATCATATCAGAGACTTCTTCATAAGTCCACGGATTTTTAATGGTAATTGGGTTTGATTTTGATCCAACAATAACCAATGTTTTTTTGGCTAACTGTGAGATATCTTGAATTATTTTGGTGTGTCCATTATGTTGTGGACGGAAACGCCCAATGTACACAATTACATCATATTGTTTATTCATCTTATAAAACTCCTTTATAGATGGTTGTTTTTTTACTGCTTATTCTCTTGCAAGTTGCTGAGTTAATATTTCAACACTTGTATTTTTTAATAATGTATTATCTATCCGGAGCTTTTGAATATCATCAGCATCCCGATAATTAAGTTCATCATCATCACTATTTGTTACATCAAATCCGACATTACTCAATGCCTGATTAATCAATTGTGCCACCGCTGATTTACCTTGACCAGTTGCACCAATAACAATAACCTTTAATTCACTCATACAATTTACACCTTTATTTATGATTCAAGTTTTTTCATGATTTCCTGATAATTATCAGATTTTACTTTTAAACTTTCTGCATACTCTTTCAATTTTAATATAGAGTATTCATGTGCTTCTTTTTCAGTAGCAAAAATATCACATTCTTTTTTATATGACGCTTCATCAAAAGTATCCATAAATGCAAGCGTATATGTATATTCAACGGTTGTTTGTTTACCATACTCAGAAGATGCTTTCATTTGTAAATCTTCAATTGTACATTGGAATATAGGTTTTGCTGATTTATCAACTAAACCTTGTGGATTAAAATAAACCCATACAATATCATCATACTTAAATTTTGGTTCTTTTACTTCATAATTAAATAACTTCATATACCTTCCATTGCTTTCCACCAAAGACGATTCCATAAATATTCATCATCTTTACCTTCTTCTGTAATACATTTTCCGTTTTTTACCATAGATACGAATAAAAAATTTTTCACCTTTAACATGGTAATGATTCATTCCACATATTGACCACTCGTTGAATGGTGATTGTTTCCACGGTTGATTCATCATTATTCAATTTCCTTAAATTTTATAGTAGCCCTTCTAATGCTGAATCATTGAAGGGTTTCTTAGACTTCTCAATCTCTCAGAGCTTCACGGTCACTTGGTTCGATTAGATGCTATTTTTCGCCTCTGCTTCCTAGTCCCATCTACTACAATCGAATTGCGTTTGGTCAATATCCAGTTCACATTCCCACCAACGGTCTTTAGGGTGTGAGTTATAATGCAACCTTTACAGTTCAGTTGCATCAGGATTTAAATTAGTCATGTCATTCACAAATTTCCTTGCTCTTTGGCATATTATTTAAATTAATTAAAGGATAAAGAAGAAATTATGAAGAACTTCTTAACCAGTGAATACATTCTCTCATAATCGAATATCATTGTATATACCTACAATGGGATATATTTACTTTTTAAATGATGTTGATGTATTGTAAATCCATTCTGATTGTTTTGGTGTTAATTTACCAGTTGCAATATCGGCTAAAATACCATCTGCCATTGTAAGAATTTCTTTATCATCTGTTTGTGCTTTAATAGCCTGTATGATTTCTTTAGATTTTTTCAGTCTATCCTTACCTTCTAAGATACTGTCTCGATACTCTTGATATTTACTCATTTTGATTCCTTATAATAGTTTTATATATATTTATCGTTTTAATTTCTCAGTTAATAATAATCGCTTATCGTTGTGTTTTGTATTATGATAAAAACGCATACTTACGTTTTCATTATAGAAAGCACGATTTCCATCTTCATCTAATCTTTCCAATACTTGATAATATATTAAATGTTTCAATTCTGAATAATTTGTTTCAGCACGATCCAGACATAAATCTAATATTTCAAAAGTAAAAATATCTTCACCAAATTCTTCAATATCTGCTAACACATATTTAGATGAACTATTATATTTTTTCCAATCCGATTCTTTTTTAACTTTACGTTTACGTTTCTTACCTTTTAATGGTTTCAATGTTCTTAAAGAATAAAAGAATTTCTTACCAATATATTGTTTATTGGTAAGGGTGTTCGTTATTAAATACACAAATCCATTATAATCACAAATATCATCTGTATTAAATTCTTTCTTGTTATATTTCCATTTACTCATAAGGGTATTTATATACTTGCCTACGGCATGGCAAAGCCAATCTTTTCTTCTACATAATATATTATAGATCCCTAACATTCATTATTAACAGTGGAATTATAACACTAGTTGAAATCTTGTCAAGTGCTGTCAAGCATTATTTTTCACTTTTCTGATATTTACTTGACATATGTCAATACTTTTATTATTTGATGTTTAAATGGTGTTTTAAGATAGACCATGTAGGGGTACTAAGGGTAGGTTGAGATCACCTTTGTATGAAACTTGTACGAATGATTAGACGTATAAATTATATGGAGTGTGGAAAATGTAAGTAAATTGATAATTATAAATACTATTATGAAATCATTTAAACAATACCAAAAACCACTTGAAGAAAGAGCATTACATATGATGTTTAAGAAAATTGACATCAAAATTGCTAAATCTACCCATAAAGATTTAAAAGATGAACAGATTATTGATAAACGTCATAAATTTGGTGATATTATAACAAAAAAAGATATTAATACTTATTATTCACATATGAGTGAATTTAATCATAATTATAGGGAAGAAATAGAATCTTACAATAAAATTGTAAGTAGGGATGAAAAGGAAATAAGGGGAAATTAACCCCCTACTATATCAACATTTTTCAATAATGCATTTTGTTGTTTCTTCAATTCACGTTTAGCTTTTGCTTTATTCCTATTCACTTCACGTTTCTTTGCTAATTCTATTTGCAAAAATTCATCCATTTTGGCATATTCTGTATTAATTCCATTTTTAGCATTAATATTATCAGCTTCTTCATGAGTTAAAATTTTAACAACTTTAATTGCACCGGATATACGCCAATCCATGACAGTACCCTTGGCTTTATTTGTATTGAAATAATAAAATCCCCCATATGGGACATGATCATCTAATTGAGTTACATTCTCTTTTTTCAAGACAGCGTTCCAATTATAATCATTCGGAGCTTCACATAACGCCCAAACTCTATTTTCTTGCATTGTCTGTCTATCTTTTTTCATTAGATGTGGAGCATATGGTGAACCACCACTATGCCACCCAGGACGTTTTTTGAACCCCTTAGTTTCAATATTTTCTGCAACTTGCCATTTATTAATAGCAGTTGGTTTCATTGATCCAATAAAAAGAGGAAATATCTTATTTGGTGATTTTTTCTTTTGTTTGAATAATTTATACACTTTAATAGTTTTTGTTGGAGGATATTTTGTTGTTTTTTTAGCTTCTTCAAAATATTTTTTTGTATCTTCAAAACTTAATATTTTTTTATTTTCTATCAAGAATTGTTTAAAATTTAACATATGATTTATCCTTTAAGTGTATAAGTGTATTTATAAAAAGGATATTTTTAATAATTGTGTGATTCAAAACCCAATGCTTTAAGTAAAGAATTGATATTGTTGTCTGCTTCAAGTGGTTCATTGAAATGTAATTCAAAATCATCCAATGTATCTTTATCTTGAAATAGAAAATAAATATCATCTTCATCCATCAATTCACACTCAGAAATATGATTTAATACATATTCCCATTTTTCCACATCATCTAATTCATTTAATTTAAGTAGTTCCATAGTATCCCTTGTTGTTTAATTTTGACTATTTATGTTATTTAATATTATCCACTATATATTTTATTTTTTTATTTGATTCAACTATACCATTCAAAATCTTATCTAACCGATCATTTAATTTTGAATTTAAACTTGAATTGGTTTGATATAATTCATGTGATAAATTTAATAAAATTTTAGCAATATAATCATTGCCGTGTGCATATTGCTGATCAGATAGAAAATCTAAATGTTCAGCAATATTATCTATTTTTTCAAAGTCTTTATCCATCAGTTTCACTTTCATTTGAATCTTCATTATAAAAAAATGAACCCCATTTACCATTTGCATAATCAAATGCATCTTGGAAATTAGTAAAATAATCACTATACGTCATAGAAACCTTAATTTCAGGAAAATAACATTCTACCCAAAAAGTATTATCGGTTTCAACAATAAACCAATAAAATTCACATTTTTTAAAAATGGTATCATCCCAATCCAAAGTAATATCAAAATATTCATCACCCATTATTTATCACTCCATAACCCTAGTGTCCATTTCGCTTCTGCATAAAGTGCTTCGGAACCATCTTTAACAACTTCAACTACTTTATATGCTTCTGGAATCCAAATTTTTGCAAATTTTGGATCTTCTTTAATGATATCCGGAGTATTAAATAATACATCAGCAAGTTTAAGAGCCATACCACGTTTGGTTGCACTTTTTAAATGTTCAAGATCCATTGTCTTTCTTGCTTTTCTGTTTAATTCAGGATATTGTTTACTTGGGTTTGTTACTTCAAATACAAGATTAGCAACATCAATATTGAATTCTGCTTCAATTAAGTCAAATTTAATTTTGGTATCTTCGACAACATCATGTAATAAAGATGCAACCAATAGGTTAATATCATCTTTAAATCCAAAATCAATCAAAATATTCTTAACTCCAACAGGATGAACAATATAATCCACCCCACTATATTTTCGTATTTGACCAACCGCACCATGAGCAACGGTTGCAAACAATAGCCCCTTTTGTAGTAAATTCATGTTAATGTTCCCCTTTCGTATTTGGGTATTTCATTGTTAATCTCTCTTTACATTTTAAGTTAATTTGGTCAAAATGGTAAGTAGTGTTTACATTTAATATAATGTGTATTCTAAACCATCATAAGGCTGAATTATTTTAACACGTTTACCATTTTTCTTTGGGGGTTGTACTGATTTGAATTTGGAATAACAATATTCCACGATAGCATTTTTAATTGCATTTTTACGGGTTATATCCCAAGTTTCATGATAATCATTATTAGCATCATTCCATTTTACAGTAAAACCATCATCGACAACTTTACCATCCCAATTGGAATATCCATTTTTAAATCTTGATTTACATTCATTATTGGCAACAATCAAAAATTCAAATGAACCATGAACCGTAGAACCAACAACTTTTTTTGTATATAACATTTGAATTTCCTTTTGGAATTTTATCTTTTTGGGAAACAATCCCCTCACCACAAGTATAGTATCTCATGAATAGGAATAAATGTATATACCCACAATGGGATATACCCCAATTGTATTATACAGCTTACATATTGGGGGTATATGCATCATATATGAATCAAAGAACTTTAACGCCCCAACGTCTGCCAACATCCTGATTTTTACCATTATCGGTCACTTTGTATTTATCAGCTTTTTGAGAAAATGTACGGGCAAGTGTACGTGTTGTGAAATAGATCATAATGTTTCTCCATAATAATTAAAAGGTTTGTGGTTAAGAATTCCCGACCACAAGAACAGTTTACATTATTAGAATTATGATGTCAACACTTTTTTAAGAAAATTTCTGTTTATTTAAAATATGTTGAATAATATTAAATGCCAATTTAAATGTAAGTCTTTTTCTCACATAATGCTTAGTTGAATTTCGGAAATTAGTTAAAAACAACGAATTGTATTTAATCCTATAATATTCAATTATTCTATTAAATGAATTAATAACATATTCAACATTTTCAATTTTAATATTTGATGTTATTGTTGCAAAACTTCTATCGGAAATTTTACCATAAAAGGGTGTATCTCTATATTCTAATCGTATTCTGTTTTCAGGCAAACCACCATCAATAGCATACAAATATAAATTAGTATGATCTTTACCATTTTTAAGTAATCTTCCAATCTTATAATTTGATTTAATTTTATTGTTATATAACTCACCACCAACCATCCAATTTTCTGATTTTTTAAATACATGTTTAAATGTAATATTGTTTGGATATGATGTTATTTCAGTTTCGGTTTCAGTTGAACTACCCAACATTTGCAATTCTTTTCTCATAAATTGAATTGCACATACTGGAATATCGGTATCATCAAAAACAGCTTCTTCAAAAATATTAATTTTGATTACATCATATTTCATAAATAAACGATTACGAATATCAGTATCTTGACTGCATAAAAAATTTAATGGGATTATAAGTATTCCACCGCACACACTACCATCAATCATTGAGATCATGAATGCTTTATATAAATCATCGACTTTATATTTATTGTATAAAGATTTATCTTTATTTTTATTTTTTGCCAAATATGGTGGATTTGTAATTACATACTTGTCCTTATATTTTGGTGGATTCTTTAACGTATCACGTATGATAGCATTTTTTATTTTGGGATCAATATCATAAACTTCATCAATATCACCCCATTTTGCCAAATCACCATCCCCCACAAATGGCTCAATTTTAACAACATTTGCAGGTATAACAAAACCCCTTAAAATATACTCTGCGTTTTTTGTGTAAAATTGACCCAATTGTTTTTTATTACATATCATTAAGACGATTTATCATAATTTTATTTTTCCGTTTAAATGTATTTAACACACCAATTCTCTCATTTGTGAAATATTCACCATCGACAATTGCCATAAATTTAATATTACTATCAAATAAATCTTCTCGATCAGCATCGAAATATTTATTAGCCTGAACTAAAAAGTATTTAAGATCATTGAATTGATTATCTTGAGCACCACCATTTTCATGTATATACTTATGTGCTATAAAAGTAGTTGATCGTTTTTCCAACATTTTAAAATCAAATGATTTGGTGCTATTTATTGTTGGATTTGAAACTATTCTACCATCAGATAAATATAATGCATGATCACCCACATGATTCATTTTTACCATAGGATAACCCAATTCAGTTTGTAAATATTTCAATGTTTTTGATTCAAAGAAATTTCGTTTTGCTAATATTGGTACAAAAAAATCAGCAAAACAATCATCACTTAAAATTTTGTTTCTGACCATAGTATAGTCTCTTTTAAATTTATTGCAATACTGTTCTATTTTATATTTATTTGGTACACTATCAATACTCTTTCTAAGATTAACCAAATTGTTATCATCTTGGTAATATTGATCGTGTTGTTCTTTTAAATTTATCATAATATAATAATCCTCATTATTTAGTTTTAGTTTTTAACCACATTTAGAACTTCCACATTCCACACATTTGAAGCAACCTTCTGAAAATTCAATCTTATCAGATCCACAATTCTCACATTTAGCCCCTTCAACTTTTTCCCCATCCTTAACATAAGAACTTAAAAATTTCTTAATTTGAAATAAGAATGAACCAACATATACATCTTCAATGGTATCCAATGCAAGTACAATGTTTTTAATTAAAACACCATGTCTTAACATCAATGAAATAATACGTGTAATTTTACTGGCATTACTATCTTGATTTATTTTGGATATTGTTGTTTCAATATGTTGTTCCGGAATACCTTTTTTATATGCTAATTTTGTTAATACTTCAATAGCATTATTAGCATTAACTGTTTTTTCATTTGAATTTGTTTTAACGAATAATGCAAATGGTTTATCACTATCTGTATGATAAACAATCGTTAAATACCATTTTTTACCTTCGGCTTTAATTGTTTTAATTGTAGCTGAGGCACTATCAGGCATTTTAACATCATCAAGAATAATTTCTTCTTCTTTTATTTGATCATCAACTGAACTCAATACAGTTGTCATTGTACCTGCACGATAAGTAGTTATACCTTTAATATATCCCGTTTTGTAAGTATCAAGATAAACGTTTTTAAAATCTTCAAAGGAATAATCATTTGGTAAATTAATTGTTTTACTTAACGCACTATCTACCCATCTTGCAAATCCTTTTAAATCATTTAAATGATCATCAGCAGTTAATTCAGTTGTAGTTACAATATAATCAGCAGTTGGATCATATTCACCACGGGCTTTTAACCAACGTACACCATAATCTTCACACAATACTTCTTTTGTTAATCCACGATTTTTGTCAATTTTATACATGATGCCATTCATTTTACCTTTAAGAATTTCTTCATCACCTTCTTTGGTAAATGAAAACACATCGGTTTCATTCCATTCACCCTCATACCATTTTGGACAAACATGTGAAATTTCTTCGGGCATACTATTAACGATAACAGTTCTGATATATTCTGGCATGAATACAGGCTCAATCCCGCCACTCACAATATTAGCAAAAATAGATGTGTTTCCGGTAGGCTGACATGATAATAATGAACTATTTCTAATACCTGTAGTTCTTAATTTATCCATGTAATCTTGTGATAAATGTAGATTTTGAATAAATTTACCATCAGCATGTTTAATTGGATCACAATAAGTAAACATACCTTTTTCAATAGCCAAATCAATACTATATTCATATGATTTAGTTGCTAATGTTTGCATTATTTTATCACGTAAAGTATTAGCATCCGTACTACCAAAACGAATTTTTAACATGAATAACAATGATCCCCACCCTAAAATACCTAAACCAATTCTGCGTTTATTTAACATAGAATCTTTATATTCTGGTAATGGTGAATTTGATACAGTATTAACATTATCTAAAAATCTTACACCAACGGAAATATATTTTTCAAATTTCTCAAAATTGAAATAATGTCCACCATTTGAATCTTCTTCAATATACTGAGTTAAGTTATATGATGCTAAATCACATACACCACTCTCAGCAAGAAATTGTTCACCGCATGGATTTGTTGCACGAATTTTTTCAATATAATAAGCAGGGTTAAATTCATTAGCACGATCACACCACAAAATTCCAGGTTCTGCACGATTATAAGTAGATTCCATTATAATGTTCCACAAGTGCTTAACACTAACGGTATCATGTATAATAGTTGGATATCCCTTAGATTCCCATAATTCTAAATCACCATCCCATTCATCACTATATTTTGAATAAGTGGTATCCGGAAATTTAAGATCCCAAATATCAATTGTATCAAATTCATCACAACCATTATCTTCAATTTCAATTACTCTTGCCATAAATTCATTTGTACAATTTACTGACATATTAAATTTGGTCAATCTTCCTGCATTTTGTTTTGCTGTAATAAATTCAAAAATATCTGGATGCCAACAGTTATGTACAAATACCCCATTTGCTACAAAATTATGATACTCTGGCATAGCAATATCAAACACTTCTTGTTCAATATGCGTTTCAATTTTAACTACTTTATGATTGAAATTTGATGATTTTTTAATACGATCTGCTAGTTCTTTACCATAATATTCATCCCAACTTTTCCCCTTTCTTTCTTTAGAAATTCTTTTTTGATTTTCTCTTAAAATGTTGTCGTGTAATTTAGCATGATCTGATAATGTCATTTTTTCAATATTATCAGGATGATTATTCCATTTACATTCATCTTTATGATGTGCTAATGTCATCCAACCTTTTCTTTTTTTACCTGTACATGTAGGATATTCACCATATTTCATTTCATAAGTAGCATGATGTTCTGCTATTTTAATTCTATTTCCTGATACACCTAAATATATATATTGTTTATTATACATTTTTCGATTTAATACTGATAAACTATCACCAGTTGTTAAATCTTTTGCCATTTTATAAGAACCATTTGATAGCATTATTTCATGTTCTGGTGTACATTCTAATGTTTCATGACCATCCATAGTTATTTTAATTGTTTTTCTAATACCTTTTGACCATACTAATTGTGCCTGTCTAACAAATATATTACCATTACCATCAGTACAATATAGATATGGATTTTTTCCAACTAAATCTTTAATAGCAATTTTACCATCTATTGTATCAATTAATGTATTTCCTGATAAGCAATCTAATACACCCATCATTGCACCTTTACGGATTTTACCTTTAGCTTTTTTATTTTTTGATTTACGACCTGAACCACTTGTAATAACATCAGAAGTTTTGTCAAATATTTCCATATATTTAACTGCTCCTGGAGTTTCTACACCAACACCATGAATAAAACCTCCCCTTGGTCTAATATAAGAGAAATTTTCTCCCCAACCCCCTTCGGATTTTAATGTATTGCTTTGATCTTTAACCGTATCTAAGATATTATTAAGACTATCAATATCTTTATTTTTTCTTGGAGCAACATAACAATTTAATAAACCTGTCCCCTTTTTAGCCCACTCTGTACCTGCATTTGAATAAATTCTTCCACCAGCCGTGATTTTGAAATCAGTTAAAGCATCATAAAACTTTTGTTGCCATTCTAATTGTAATTCAAATGATGGTTCAACGCTTGCTACATATGTTGCTACCCGTCTAAATGTATCATCAACGTTTTCATCACTGTGATCTTTATATGTACTTTGCCATATTTCTTTACTGAATTCATCCTGAAATTTTGTGTTTTCCATTAACTCTTTAATCCTTTTGTGTAATATTTCTGCTTCATGCATTAATCTAAATGTTTCATCTGTCATAATATATTTTCTTAAAATAGTTTAGTGTTTATATTATTTTTTATTCTATTATTAATTATATTGTAATAATCTTTATCTATTTCAAACCCAATATAATTCCTTTTATTGTTAATACATGAAAGTGCAACACTACCCGACCCCATAAACGGATCTAAAACTAAATCATTTTTATTTGATGAATTATTAATATATAAATCCATTAATTCTATTGGTTTTTCAGTAGGATGTACTTTATTGCCAGTAATATTTTTTATTTCATGTACTGTATTACTTTGACCAACATTATTAATTCTTTTAGCTGAACCTTTATATGCAAATATAGTGTATTCTGCATTTTTCATGTACCAACGATTTGGTGTGACATTGTTCTTTTTCCATACAAGTAAATTATGTAATTTAAATTTTGCTTTTTGTATTTCTATTAAATATTCCGACAAATTTAAAAAATTCACCATAATATATATATGTGTATTTGGTTTTAATACTCTATAACATTCATATATCCATTCTTTGATATGTATATCATTATGTTTAAATATTTTACCATCATTACTTTTTATTACCCCTTGTGGGGATGTTTTATCCCCTGGACCACCAGATATGACCGGATATGGTGGATCAGTAACAATTAAATCCACAGAAGAACTTGGTATATTTTTTAATCCTATAGTAGCATCAATATTTTTAATTGAATTTTTCAAAATAATACCCTTGGTTCACAATTACATGATTTTGTTTGTTTTTGTTTGGTAAAATCAATATTATTAAAATAATTCTTAAATATTTGTATATTTTCCTGTGTTTTATTATGTATATTTTTTTGAGGGATAGTGTAATCAAATTCATATAAATCGGCAAACATTTGTCCTGTTAAGAATTCAATATTTTCTGGTTGTTCGTTTCGTTTTAACTTCATTCCAGAAATAATTGCATCATATGTTATTGCATCCCATGAAACAAAATAACATTTATAATCTAAATGATTATAATAATCATATAATTTTGATAATGAACTAAGTTCCCCTTTACTTTTTTTTGTATCAAAATTTACACCATTTTTTATTTCAATTATTCTTTTATTTGTACAATCAATAATATCAGCTTCTATTGTTGTTTTGTTTATTGTTGTTTTATGATGCCTATAAATTTCATTATTTTTATTTATAATAGAACATATTTGAGTTTCAAGTTCATAACCTATTTTTATTTTAATAGATTGTACGCTTGCAATCAAATTTCCTAATTCAATATTTCCACCAAATACATCACATAAAGATGAATTAGTAGTAGTCGATGGTGTTAATTTTAAATCTATCAAATTCCTTTTCTCCATAATGTCATTTTTAATTTCGCTTTCATTCCCTGAAAGGTATTATTGTCAATCAATTCCTTTAAGGGAATGAGATCATATCCCCACTTCACATAATCATTAATATCTTTACCGTCTAAATCATTTGGTAAAATAGCAATGGGGAATCCCTTTTCAATACATTTCATCATAATTTTCACAATTACTGAATTTTTAGGTTCTCGATCCAAAATGATTGTAAAATCATCATATTCGGGTGTAAATGTATTTAGGCTTGATCCTGCATAAGCAATACAGTTTGGTAAAAATAAACTGTCAATTGGTGCTTCAACAATATATACTTTTTTAGTTGGATCGATTGTTTCTAAACCAAATATTTTTGGTTGATCTTTCATCATATCCAATGTAACAAATCTAAATTCTTTTGATTGTGGATCAATATATCGACCTTGAATGTGTGTAGTTCTCCCATCCATATTGATAAATTCAAATACAATCATATCAGCAACAGGAAATTTATCATCATATCCCAATTGAACACCAATTTTATTTATATTATCCGTGTAATAAATTCTATGATATTGTTCTTTGGGTATTAATCTACTTTTAACATAACGAACAGCAACATGATCATCATCTAATTTATCTAAAGATTCCATACCTAATACATAATCAAGTATCTTTGGTTTATTCTTAAATAATGAATTGTTGAATTTTGGTTTTGGCTTATATTTACTTTTAAATTTCTCAGCTTTCCATTCTTTCCATAATTCCGGATTAACAGCTTTAATTAAATTTCCAGCAGACATACCAACATTGCAATTATGACATTTATATTGATATTTGTTTTGTTTTTCATAGATATAACCTCTTGCTTTGAGCTTATCTTTTTCAGAATCACCACATATCGGACACGAAAAATTAATTAAATTATTTTTCTTTTCCTTGTAATTTCTCAATTGTGTTGATAACAATCGAATATACTTCATGTCTATGTACGGATCTGCCATTAATCGTTCTCATTATGAATTTATTTCATTTGACCCAGTTTAGCACAATATATATATTATGTCAAGATATTTCTAATAAATCGGTTAATTTAACATCTTGTTTTATTCTATGTGTAAGATTGCTCTGAATGTATATATTAAGAAATATTAATATAGATTTAATGGCAGGATAAAATTTATCTTCCAATTTATAGAATAATATAACATTAGTTGCTTCCACACCAAATACATTATTGAGTGTAATTACATGATTTAAAACAAGTCTTTCATTAATTTTATTGGATGTTAAGTACCGTGATAACATTTTTTTAATATTGGTTACGGTACTTAAATCTTTTTTAAATTCATCCAGTGAGAAAAAACGTGCTTTGTAGTTTTTTATACAATACTGAACAAAATCATCATTATCATTCATATTTTACTTTTGGTTTTTTATTTGTTCAATTAAACTTTTTTTAGTATCATCCATACTCAATTCTAAATCTAAAACATTCTCAGCATAAGCAATGATTTCAGTTTTATTCATGGTACTTAAATTAATTTTTTCTTCGGTTTTTTCTGCCAATTCAACAGGTTCTTCTTCCAATTCCTTATTCATTTCAACTAATTCTTCCAATTCCTTATTCATTTCAACTAATTCATCATATAAGGTTTCATCTTTTGTGGTAGTTTCAACGTTTGCTGAAACAACATCATTTAATGAAACACCAGAATTAATTAACTCTAAATCCAAACTTTTATTGGATACCAATAATTCACCAGTTTCAGGATCTTCCCAACCACGTTTAGTTGCTTTGGCTTTCGGACAATAACTTGGTGCTATGTTTATATTTTTACTCATTGTTTAACTTCCTTAATTTGATATTATAATTCTAAATCTTCTTCTTCATAATCGTATTCATAATCACTTATATGATCATCATGTTCATGTTCGTGATATGGATGGAATGGTTTTTGATGATGTGGATCGTCAATGATTTTTAAAACTGCTTCCAAATCACTTTCTTTTTTAAATTCAATATATTTTTCAACAGGATACATAACATAATCTTCTGGTGAAATATTTAAATTAACAACTGCTTTTTTCATTGATGTTGAATCTTCATATTGATATTGAACCCAACCATCATCAACATGATCTTCTTTCAATGATTCCTGATATTCTTTATATTTTTTCATTTTTTTACGCCTTGCTATTTTTGTTTTTTCTTTTTTTCTTTTACCATCAGTTGCTTCATGTGAATCCATTGATCCAGCACTTACACTATTTGTTGGTTCACCATCTTCAAAGAGATTTTTCATATTAATTCCATGTAATTATTTATACAATGTTAATTAGCAACATGTACTGATTCACCGGAACCACCAGTAACATTAAATGATATTCTTTGATTATCCCAATAAGATTTATTTAACTCACCGGAAGTTTGTACACTTGTTCCAATTTTTCGACAATGTGAGTAAACTTCATCACCACCAGAATTAACACGAATACCATTAACTTGTTTATTCCACAAATTAGATTGTTTTCCTCCAGGGTCAGGAGGTGCGTTATCGTATTCCCAATCTGAGTTATTTGGTATATGTGTAAATGCCATGTTATGCGTTCCTTTTGTTTCCTACTGCATCTGAGTAGGATAATGTTAATGGTAGTAAATCTTTAATTGGTAAATCAATAACCAATGAATTAACTTTCATTGTTGGATCTAATAATACAGAAGCTAAAAATCTATGATGTCCATCAATGATGTAATGATCTTTTGACATAATGAAAGTAGTATTTTTTCCTGTCATAAATGCTTTTGATTTAACAGCACCATTTTCTGCAATTGGATTAATTGACTTATCAAAATATATTTGTTTTTGTATTGGATGTAATGACCCAACGGTAACTTGCTCCATCTTAACTTTTACGATATCATCTTTAATACTACCATCATGACGCTTTAATCCATTTTCCAACCATTGATGTCCGGTTTGTTGTGTTAGTCCTTTTGGAAAAGGATGTTTAGTATTTTTAGGATGTGGTGATTTAATATCAATATGACCATTTTCTAGTCTACGCTGTAAATCCTTAACATCTTTTTCTTCAATTACAGGCATATCTTTACGTTGTGTTTTACCTGACCCTGCTTGTTTTTGAGCAAATAAATAATTCTTATCAAAATCAGGAATTTGTTCATCTAAATCACGATCATATTTTTGAAAATCTTTTTCAGCATATTCCCTTGCTTTTTTAACGTCTGTTTTTACTAATTCAAGTTGTCCTGCCCCTTGTCCAGCTTCAATTAAATATTGTTTAAATGTATTCATTCATTTGTCCCTAATGTGTTTAGATTTACTTTTTCAAAGTTTCCGTGTTTTGTTAATGTTTTATTATAAACTTTTTGGTATGATGTTTTGGCAACACAAATATTACGTTCTTTAAATTTATATTTATCGTGTTTAGCAATAGCCAACTTTCCACCATAATACCTTTTATTTCTAAAATGAACTTCAACTTGTTCAATATTTGATTTTGCTATATTAACAGCATCTTGCTTATCATCAGCCAATACAAAAATAGAATCCAAACTATCTTCATAGTATCGACCACCCCAAAAATTTCCCCGAACTATAACTTGATATATGTCTTGCATCATTATTTATCCTGATCGATTATTCTAAATTTTAATAATGGTCTATTGTTAATGGTGATATCACCTTTTTCATTTTTACCAATAGATTTAACTTTGATTTTTTTGTTTTTAAATTTACCACCCAATACAATATCACCAACTTTTATAGGAATTTTTATATCTTCTATAATAATTTTATTTTTAGTTAATTTTGGTGATTTTGCAATTGGTTCATATTCTGAACCAACTTGTGATAATTTTAATGCTTTATATAATTTATAAGTATCTGAATTTTTAGATTTTGTAATATAATAAGAATCATTTCCATCTTGTGCTAATGCGATATACCATCCATCAAGTTCATAAGGATGTGTTTTCAATTCAACTCTATTAGATAAAATGATATTTTTATTACCAATTGTAATTTTATCACCCTTACCTAATCTATCAAATGATTTGATGTTATCTGTTTTGGACTTTTTTAGTGATTTAAGTTTAGATAAATTACCCTCATTAAATTGTTTAAATGATTTCATATCCATTCTTTTTTACCTAATGCTAAAAATAATTCTTCTAATGGGGTTTTTAATTCTTTATTAATTTTATTAGAATTTGTATTTAATTCTTTAATCCATTCCTTATCATCAGGAAAGGTTTTATAAATTTCAATAATTGTTTCAGATTTATCACCATTAATGAAACGATTTGATAATTTTTCAATTAATATAATGTCTTTGGTATATTTCTTGATTTGTTTTTCCCAACCATTAAATATCATTTCATTAATGGTTGCACCACCTTTTGAATTACTCAATTTCATGATCGTTGTTAATTGATCAATATAATCATTTGGTGAATCTTCAAGTTGTATGATTTTCTTTAAATCTCTAAATGTAAAATTGACAGCATAGACATTCTTTGCCTCCAATACTGGAGCTTTTTTACTGTAATCATTTAAGAATTGTTTAAATTTTTTCATCTAATATACATATTTAACTCAAAAGTGTTTCGTTTTGTTTCACGATTATAAACTTGGAAATGAATAGCCTTACGTTGCTTTTTACCATCCTTATATAACGACATGGTATATCGGTTAGTTTTTCCACCAGAAGGTTTTTTTGGACCAAACCCTACGGTTTCAGCCATTTCTTCATCATCCAACGTATAACCATTTTTAACAACATATGATTCCATTTCTTGAACGGCACTTGTTAATGAATCATGATAAATTTCATATTTACCACTATTTGCTTCGTTTAAATATTCTTTATATTTACTCATTTGATTTTCCTTTGGATCGAACTTAATTCGTTTATGATTTTTTCTAATTTAGATGTAATGGAAGAATCCGTTATTCTTGTATTAGTTAATGATAATATATCAATCGCTTCACCAACCATCCCATTTTCTTTAGATGATTCATTTAAATATTTTTCATTCCAAATACTTAATAATGCTTCATCTTTACTTTTAAATATTTCACTAAGATCACCGTTTTCATTTTCATATGACCATATTTCTTTTGTCATATTATGGATCAATTTATAATCAACAGGAATTTTATTTTCCTTTACCATTTTTTCGGCAGGATCTTCAATGTTATCTAAAAATTGATCGTATTTGTTATTCTTCTTCGACATAACCGTTAATATCCCCAAATGATTGCAATGATGTAATTAAAGATGAATGATCATTTGCATTACCATTAATGATAACATAATCTCTACCTTTTTCAATTACTTTTAAACTTTTTCTATGTTTAGTTGAATTTGATATAAAATCAACATTTCCCTTTGATACATATTTAAATCTATATTCACCAACCGGAACTTTACCAGACCTTAATTTATTGGCAAATCCTTCTGATAATTTGTTAAATTCTTTATATGATTTCATTTTTACACCTTTAATTTTTGTGTTCTTGTTAGAAAATTCTTTTTTCTCATAACCGTTTTTGGTATCAATACCAGTTGTCCGGTAACATTATCAAAGTCTATTAAAAATGGAACATTAATATTATTCATATGATCAAATATAACAGCTTCATGACCCTTTGACATATGAGCTATTTTAGCCCCATACTTTTTAAATGTGGCATTAAATAAATGTATCATTTCAGCTTCGGTAATTTCACGACCATTTCTTGCATCATTCAATCTATCAAAGAAATGACCCCTTAACTTAACATCAATGTTTAATGATGAAAAAATATCATCAGCATGTTGCTCAACTGATTTCATTTGAGCAAATGACATTTCAGATAACTGTTCTGTTTGGGACATTTTTAAAATTGCACTTTTAGCAAATTTTTTCATTTGAGCTAAACCATTTATCTCGGTATTTTCTTTAAGTAATAATACAAAACTTTCGGTCATTGGTTTCTTTTGTGATTTAACATCCAACCACTTTTTAAAAGTATCAATATCCATTTCTATAATATCTTTCTCATAGTTAGACCAACCCTTATCGTATGCAGATAGATAACCTTTTTCTGCATCCTTTTTGTCAGTAAAACCCATCATTACTTTATGTTCATCAAACTTTCCTTTATCATCAGTTTGATTAATTGTAAAGATACGTTCACTCTTTTTATCGGGACCAACAAACACATCAACAGCATCACCATCAGCACCATTGGTTCTTTTAATATAACCATAATCAAACGGCATTTTTACAGACCATTCTTTACCATCGGGATCAGTACCAGAACGAACTGACCCTTTACGATTTTCAATTGCTATATCACAAGTACAAAATCGCATATGTTTTTTCTTATAATTCCCAGCTTTTATCTGAGCTTCGGATGGTTGTTCTTTTAAAAATGCTTTAAATTTTTTCATATATCTATATCACTCATTTTTTATATTCCCTTTCAAGAGCTTCTGATACTGTAATTATACCACTTAAATGACTATCAAGTTGATCTAAATAATTATATTTTGATGAACTATCATCAACAAAATCCATTTCTTTTGTCAATACATTTTCGTTTAATTCTTTAAAACTTTTCATTATAGTTTCTGCTTAATGTTATTTAAATATTCTTTATATGCTTTATCGGCAGTTTTTTCATCACCAAAACTACGCTCCCAAAATAAATTAAATCCATGAAGTACAAATGGATCATTTCCACGAAAAGCAATATTATATTTTGTCATAATCTTTTTCATTTCAGAATAGGCAACAGTTTCAATCGTTTTGATTTCTTCATCAGATAATCCATAAGATTTTAATCGTTTAATCGCATCTTTTTTATCCATAAAAAATAAATTATTATTTGTTTTATCGAATTTATTTTGAAATAATTTCTTAATTTTATTCAATATTGGTTCTTTTGTTACTGCACGTTGTAATGTTATTTCAGTTAATAGATCTTTAAATTTTTTCATTGTTCCCAATCTCCGGTTGAACGTTTGTTGTAATATCCAATTTTTATATTATTGAATAATTTTTTTAAATGTTTGTTGGTTCTAACTTGTTCAGCAACCATTTCACGATGATCACCCCAATATGATTTATTTATAAAATCTGTAATAGTAATTACACCAGTATTTCCAGCAAATTCAATATAAGCAGGAATAAATTTATCATTCAATTTTAATGCTTTATGTGCTTGTGCATGAATTGCTTTTGACCATGCATAAACATCACCATTATCCATCAATAATACTCTAAAACTATCAAAATCTTGTTTTGCTAATTCCATTATTTCTTTTCTTGATGGATTTTTAAAGATATTTAATGGATCTTTTAAACTTGGTATCTTATATGTTTGATACCATTCTTCTTTTAAATATTCTTTAAACTTTTTCATATGATTCGTTTCGTGTATTACTAGTATGATCATCTGAAAATTCTAACGCTAGTGGTAATAATTCAATTGCAGGTAAATCAACAATAATGGTATTAAATTTCATTTTAGGATTTATTAATAACCCTGTAAGCATCCTATGATGTCCATCAATAAGATAATTATCTCTCGATAATACACTAACAGTTTTAGAATCAGTTAAGAAGTTTTTAGAATCTTGAACACTAAATTTAGCAATAATATCAATAGATTTATTTAAATAAATTTGTTTTTGAATTGGATGAAATTTACTAACTTCCTGTTTCTTTAATTTAAATTTAACACCTTTTTCTTTAAGAAATACTTTGAAATCAGCAATATCTTTTCTTGAAATTACAGGCATATCTTTTCTTAATGTTCTACCCGTACTCGCTTTCATTTGAGCTATTTCAAAGTTCTTATCAAAGTTTGGTATTTCTTCATATAAGTCTTTACCATATTCACGGAATTGACTTTGTGAATATTCAATAGCATCTGATAATGAATACTTTGAAATTTCTACATTTCTACCTGATTTATTAAATTGTTTAAATGTTTTCATAAGTTCCTAAGTTGTTGATATTTTGAATATTTGAAATCTTCAACACTTTCAACCATAATAGGATTATAACCGGATATGTTATCAGATTCATTCAAATGTTTTTCATAATATAAATCATTAACATCATATGTGCTTACTACTTCACTGTTAGTAACAATTTTGACAGGCATAAATTTACCTGCATTTTTTACATCTTTGGCATCACCAGCCCAAACAGATAATGCTTTTTTTAATTTTCGATCATATTTATTAGCATTGACTAACCAAAATCTATTTGGAACCAATCTGATACGAACAAATCCATCCTTGATAACTTCCAACATGATTTGTTCACGGGCTTTACCTTCAAGACTCATTGGCTCACCAAATTTTTCATAGACATTACGAATATAACGTTCTGTCAATCCAAACGATTTTGGTGATTTAATAATCTGATTAATGTGTGTTCCCATTCCAATATCAAGGATTTTGCCCCTTGGATTGATCCAGTAAGCATTTTGTTGCATTTTACTTAACCTTTTTTCATTTTATTGATGAAATTTTGAAATGATTCCGCTTCCGATACTTCCATTTTGTGTTCCATTTTCTTGAAATGAGCATTTAAAACTTTCATAGCTTCTGATTTAGCCCATTTTTCACTTTCTGTTAGAACTTCTCTTTGTTCTTCCAAAAACTCTTTATAATTCTTTTTCATTTGTTTTTTCCTTAATTTATAATGGTATTCCGTAAAGAATATAATCACCTGATTTACTTCGTTGAACATTTAAACCGGAATAATATACCTTTAATTTCTTTTTTTGATTCTTTGCTACATCTTCTGTATGATAAACACCAACAATACCTCTGTTGATATTAAGATATTCTTCATATGATATCATTAATATTCTCCTTTATCCCCTCAGTTTAACATATTTTACATATTAAAGCAATTATTTATTAATTAGTTCCAATTAACTGATTTCTGCTTCAAGTTGACTAATACCTTTATTAAATACTGCCACACGGGTTTTATCAACCACATGACCAATATTTTGTTTAATTGTCTGAAAAGCACCTTTAATTTTCGCAACGATACCATCCTTACCACGAATAACGTTTTCTAAATTTGCCCCAATATGCCAACCCGTCCAAGCATCGATCATATGAATTGGTCCGGTAATTAAGTGTTGTGTAGCCATGTCAAGTTTTAATACAAAATCCAAAACATCTTCTTTTTTAACACTTCGAGCAAGTTCTTTAACTGTTTCAGAATCACCACGGATACCAGCTAAAACCATTTTACCCACACCTTTACCTGCACTCATTATATAAGAGATAATACCCTTACCCTTATGTGTGTGTAATCCAACCTTTTTTAAACCCTTACTAAGCAAACCATCGACATTTTTGGCAACGGTACGAACATCCATTTTAAGAACATCCATAATACCTTCATTTAAGATATGATCACAATCAGCATCAAATGCTTCATATAATTGAGTTTGATCTGCCCCACGAATAGCAATGATTGACATAATATCTTCAATTAATACTTCACTTGGCTTATTTAATTCTTCTTGTAATGCTTTATAACTTTTCATTAATCTTTTCCCTTTTCATCCCACCAATCAGTTAATGTGATATAGTTTTTTTGTTCTTGTTTAGATAAATTTGAAGATTGATCTCCACGCTTATCAACTAATCTATTTAATTCTTTTTTCCGACTTTCGTAATCCGGAAATTTTTTGAAAACTTGATTTACGCCTTCAATAAGATATTCTCTGTATTTTGTAATCATAATACTTCCTGTATTTTACTGTATTTATTAAATTGCTTAAATGACATTTTATAATCACATTTTTCTGCTATTTTAAAAATATGATGTTTTATTTTGTGCATAGTGGATTGATCTTTGAAGTTGGATTTTTTAAGTCCTGTATAGATAATACTCATAGTAAGATTATATGCAGTTACAGGAAAATAAGCTATAACAGAAATACCGGATAAACCAACCGCTAAAAATGCTATTGTTTTTAAACCAGTAGGGGATGTAAATAGATCGGCTAATGAATAATTGCCAGCTAATGCATCTAATAGAGAAGATTGATCAATGTCAAAATCAAGACTTGCTCCCGTAAATGACATATTTAACCATATCCACAATAAAATTCCAGCAACAGCAATTCCACCTATTTTATTAAGAATGGGATATTTGTTGATAAATTCATCAACAGTCATAACACCACTATGAATTTTTTGTAATATTTTATGATTGTGGATTTCTTTGAATATTTTATTTAAACCACCATTTAATGCTTTTTGTCCTGCTTTAAGCATCATCAGTAATTTCTTAATACTAAACCCAACTTTCTTCAATACTGAAAAAATTTCTCTATTTTTAAATGCTTTAATTATATCACGGGTTTCAAGTTTAGTAGAATCAACAAGTTCACCCATAGTTTTTTTAGCAGTTGATATAAATTTACCAACCTTACCAGTTAAACCCGACAATGAATCTAAGATACCCTCATTTAATTGACCATTTTCGTCAAGCAATGCAATTTCATTTAAAGCATCCACATATTCATCATATGTGATATTGTTATATTTCATTCAAACTATCCTATTTTATAGTATTTATAATTTGAAAATTACCATCCTTTATGAGTATAATTTACTAAATTTCCTTCCCATGCAGGATAGATTGCATGTTTTGGATCAACATCAAAACATCTATTAATACAATATCGGGCATGTCTTGCCAATCTATTCAAAGATGAATCTTCATCTTCTGCTTCGGCTAAATCACATTCTTCTTGATTACATTTTTTAATCATTGTCCAAGATGTGTACATGGTATCACTATCATTAATGGAAATCATATTATTTTTAAATTTCATAACAAAAAAACGACATTGATCATTCCATCTTGGTACACACCATTTAAAACTATTTTCCACTTTTGGAATATTTTTATCTTTTTCGGGATCACCTGTAATTTGACTTTCATATTTTGGACAGAAATTACCCTGTTGTTTCAAGGGATCATGAAATGATATTTGTTGTTTACCAGCAGATTTTGGTGGATTATCTTCCTCCCATGCTTGGATAGCTTGTTGTTCACAATCCCATATTGGTTCTTTTGTTGTTGGTTGTCTCCAAAATCTTTGAGATTTAACATCAAAAATCATATACCAATATTGCCACTTAGTACAATTACCATCATATTCAAAATTTACACAAGGATTACATGGATTACAAATTTCACGTTCATCAATTAGTTTACCCTGTTTATCTTTTTCACAATGGAAACATTCTGTATATGGATCAAGACCATACATTTCAATATATTCTTCTGTTGAAGGATATTGTTTCCAACAATTAATCCATGCCTTAGCAACTATATCAGAAAATCTATTATCTTCAATATGTTCCCCACTTTTAATACACAAATGTTGAATTTTACTATAATAAAGAATATCTTGCTGAATACGCATACACTCTAAACGTTTTTCATTATATTCTTCTATTACTTCTGGTGGATGTTGGGCAGGGGGTTCTAATGGTGGTGGTGCAATATGCTTACACTTTTCATATGCAATTTTCTTATCTTCATCAGATATATCTTTATCCCAAAAATCAAAGAATCCCATTTAAATAGTCTCAGTTGAATTAAATTTTAAAATCATCGAATTTCCCCTTATGTTTTTGCTTTGTATCTTCTTTAATAACATCATCAAATTGAGCAGTATCATCAACATCATACCAACTCATTGTATTAATGTTAGAACCAATTACAAATTTCTCATAATAGCCCTTATTGCCATATCTTGATTTTAATTGTTTGATCATTAATTGACCCAAAGCATCCAATTCTTCTGTTCTGATTAATGCCAACATAAAATCAGCAGTTGCAGGTAAACCAAATGATTCACTCGTATCAGTTAAATCAACATCTGGATTATTAGCACCGCCTCGATTTGATTGAGTAGCAGTCCATAAAACTGTATTTGTTTCTACTGCCAATGCTCTAAATTCTTCGGCAATGGCTTTAATGTAAAAATATGATCCGGTATTAGCTAACTTGACCCTACTACTTGCCATAATATTTATATAATCTATCATTATAATATCTGGCGTGAAATTCATCTTCAATTGCCATTCTTGTAATAATGTCTTAATATGACCTGTATGAGCTGTACTTGTAGGATATTCGTGTATTTTTAATCGACCCTTTGTTTTATTCTTAATGGCATTAATTTTATTCATGAAGATATCGAAATCCATATCTTCTACATCATTCACATTAACTTGAAATTCATTAGCATCAACACGATTACCAATTGCTTCTTCACTCATTTCCGCTGTGATATATGCAACATTATAACCAAGATTCATATATGCAGTTGCCATATGTACTAATCCCAATGTATTATGAGTAACAATAAAATCCTTTGTTAAATATAAATGATCTTTTGCTTCAACTTTAATACACATACATTCTTCTTTGTGTATTTTCTTTATTGATTCAATTTTTAGTTTTGGAATTTTTATTCTATTATTAAATATTTCCACATTCTTTTTATTTGGACTAATATTTAATCCATTTTCAGGATTAATTTTAATCATTATATCATAAGATGGTAATCCTTTTTTTCCATTACAATATGTTTGTTTATCTTTACTTGTGGCAATCCCACCTAAACTTCTTACAAGATCAATTACATCATTTTTAAGTTGTTCACTTGTAGTATAATATTGTAATGTTCCATGTTTACCACAATATCCATCAGAATCAATCAATCCTGTCAATAAATCCCATCTGTTTTGAATTGTAGAATTCATCATTTCTTTTGGAATAAACTTTTTATCTGATTTCACTTTAAATAAATTATATTGTTTTAACTCTGTTAAATATTCATTTTCACCAGTGAACCTAGACTTAATTATATAATCGTATTTTGATTTATATTTGATATCCATATCATCAATATCAATGATATTTTTTATTTTTTCAATAATATGGTTATCATTAGATGATATTCCAATAGATTCAGCCATTGTAGTACCATCACCCAAATAAACACCCATTAAATATGGATCTATATTAAAATTATATTCTTTATTGAAATTAATTGGTTTAGATAATGGTATCCATAATCTTTTACTGTAATATTTTAAATCCATCAACCTAAATATTTCATTAGAATCAATTGTAATTTGTTCTTTATTATCGCCTTTATATACATTCCAAAGATGTTCATATGAACATTGTGTTGATCTACCATCTTTGAATGTTATTTCATATAATGGTAATTCTCCCTGGGGATATGTATTGATAATTTTAGTTGGATTTCCATCACTACCATAAACATAATCATTAACTTTTAAATCACCAAACATTTTAATTCCAGTTGGAGTTAATAATTTAGTAAAAATACTTTCAGCTTTACCTACATTAGTGGTTCCTAATAGAACATTTAAAGTTTTTCTTGGACAACCACCATTGGTAATTTTATTCAACATTTCAATGTCAAATTCGATTCTTGGATGATCTAAATTATAAAATTCAAAACGCTTTTCAGCATCTTCTAAATAATCATGACCTAACTTAACATCAAATGAAATTGATAAGGCTTTTTTAAGAATATCGGGAATAGCGTGTTTAGTGTGTTTTTCATCAACACCATCAATAATGTCAATTGAATTTTGAATAGCATTATAAATAGCACGTTCTTGACAAAAACCCTCGGTTGTATTTACTAACCATTCAATATTGGGTTCTTCATCCTGTTCAAGATCACCCAAACTTTCCAATGTGTTTTCAAGGGTATCATCACGAATTTCTTCTATTTCTGCTATTTCGTGAGCAAGAGTTTCAGCCGTTGGTTTTGTATTATACTTTGCGTAGTATCTGACATATTGCTCAAAGATTAATTTATTTTCTTCATATTGAAAATATGATAATTTTAGGAAGGGTAATGCTCTTTTTATAAATTCATCATTATGTATTAAATTGGTAAGTATTAGTTCTTCTGACATCCATATCTCTCATTATTTCGGGTATAGTAATCCCCTATACATTATTATGTAAATCGGTTAATAAATTTAATTAATTGTTAAAACAGTTGAGTAATTAGTATCGGTCTATATGTCTTATAATCATATACATTTTTCATTTCAGGTAAATTATCACCAAATGATATGTTTATTTTACCCAAATTCCATATGTTTGTACTTAAAACAGCCATACCGCTTACTTTTTTCATTTTAATCTTAGTGGTTTTCATATTAGTCCATATATGATTACAACATTAATTAGATAGCATTGTAGCATACTATCCATTTTTTTACAAGCACTATTAATTAAATTTCGTATATTAACCCATCATTATATTCCTTATTTTCATCGTTATATCCTTTTGGATTGCAAATTACATCACATTCACCAATTTTATATTGACATGAATCGTGTCCATGTCCATGTACCCACAATTTCAACTTTTTTCCAGCATCTAAAATTAAATTGTCAAGGTGGTTCATGAAGTATTTATTCATTGGAGAATTTTCAAATCTTGGAGCACATGACTTATAACTTGGTGCATGGTGAGTAATAACCACATCAAATTGGTCAATCATTTTCGATAAATGATTGACTTGGCAATTATGTTCTTCAATATAAAAATCATCAGGAAAATCAACAACATTGAAATCATTTAACCAATATACGGGATCTTTATAAGCACTTGTCCATAATGTACCACCATAGATAGTAACTCCATCATAATTAATTGCCACATCATCTAATAATTGAACATTACTATAATCTGTACACAATTCAAACAACTCGTTTTTACGGGCTTCAACGTTATGACCATAGTATTCGTGGTTCCCATAGATAATAATAATCTGTTTGAATCTGTACACAACGTCAAGTAGGAATTCATCAAATAGGTCGATGTTTGATGCAATATCACCAGCTAATATAAGAACTTGTTTATCTTCATCCGGTAATATTGACAATTCTTTATATTCAATATCTAAATGTAAATCACTCACTATTCTTAATAACATTATTTTATTTTATCCATATATAATTTAACTTTTGCCTGAACAACTTCAAAAATTTCATTATAAATTAATTTAACTGGAGCATTATAAGAGTTTTCTATGATAAGTGGTAAATAATCATGTTTATATTGACCATCTACAATTGAAATCACCAGATCCAATAGGGTAAAAGTTACACCTTCATTTTCACCTGCATGAATAACATAAAATATTTCATCATCTTCACGATAAATCATATCACATGTTTCAGTTAAATGTATTACTTTCAGATTCATTGTAAACACACCTTGATTTTATCCTTTTTAATTGGATCAGCCCACACAACATCAACAATTAAAAATGTATATGCTCCCCACATTACCGTTGGTATGCCACGATCATTTTTATATGATTCTAAAACTTCTTCTGGTGTATAATCTGTATCAATAAATCCTGTATCACCACAAAGATGATCACCATCCCAATGTTCAACTTTCATTGTTATCTCTCCCAATAGATTCTAAATTTTCAATTGCTTCTGCCAATGACCACGGATATAAATTATGGTTATCAACACCAACATTAAATCGACCAACTTCATCATATTCATTAGAATGAGTATGTCCAAAGAAATGAAATGAACCATAGCTCTTTCTATTCCAACGTTCCATAGGATAATGAAATAATGTAATTGGAGGAATTTTAAAGCCATATTGCTTTACTTTAAGTTCATGATACTGAAACATCCAATCAAAATATTCTTTGACAGAATCATGTCTCATTTGTCGATCATGATTACCAAAAACAAAATGCTTTCTACCATTTAATCTTTTTAAAATTTCAATAATATTATTATTTCCGGTCATAGCAAAATCACCAAGATAATAAATATCATCTTTATCTTTAACAACTTCATTATGTCGTTCAATAATAACTTCATTCATTTCCAAAACATCATCAAATGGTCTTTCTTCCTTTTGATATTTTAAAATGTTTTTATGATAAAAATGATTATCACTTGTAATATATGCTTCTCTCATTATTCTTTATCTATCCAACGTCTGATTGTTGCCCTTGCATAATCAACCCCATCTTTACGGAAAAATGATGTTTGTGAACCAAAATAATTATCACATGTCCAACCTTCCGGAGTATATTCTTTTACTTTTTCAATTGCTAATTCATTTCTCTCATTTGAATATGTTTTATCAAATGGAAATTCAATTGTATCATTTTCCCGTTTTTTACCAACACGTTCTAAATTTTTTACATTTAATTCACAATCAATTTCCGATTGACCCGTAATTAACTTAGTAAAAGATTTGTAATCTATATTAACTTCACAAAATCTTTCACCTGAATCACGATCTCTGATTGAAATTACAATATTTTCCCTACCATCACCATAACTCGGTCTGGAAATTGTTATATTACCTTTCATTCTTCTATCCTTTAAAATTTATAATCATAGTATATCATATACAATGATAATTAATATATCCCATTGTGGATACTTATGTATAAAAATATATATCTGGTCTTGGAATATACCGTATTTTATTTTCCGGTTTTTTCCAATACTTTGTAAAATCCCAACCCAATTGATTATCTTTCCATTCTTCTTTTACACCATCTGCACCACTGATCCAAAATACATCTAATATACTAACCAAGAACATTATATATGAAAGTGGATGATATTTATTAAAAATAAATGAAACCCCATCACCATCACGGAAAACTTCAATAATATATAATCGCCACACCCATTCCCCAAATGAACTCATTCTATTAATAAAATAACTATCATCTTTTTCTTTTCTCATGTTTCTTCTCCATCGAAGTATGCCTGAACATACATTGCTTTATCGAAATTATCCAACGTTTTAAAATGATCTAAATTTTCATTTAAATAATCCACAATTGGATAAAATTCTTCATCAATTCGTGCTTTACATTTTTGTGGATTTGATAACAACAATTCAACATTATCATTATTCAATTTAGCCAAAAATTTTGATGTTAAATAATATGGGGATTTCATTTTAACTTGTCGGGTTCTATCCAAACTTGTCACAACAAAACCTTCACGCTTATATGTTTTCAAAATTGATTCAAGTTCACCAAACTTATACATCCAATGTTTAGGTAATTTAAAGCTATCATTGAAATTATCTTCATTACGATATTGTGTTGTCAATCTCAAACAAGCTATTTCACTTGACCCCAAACCAATATTAGGTGTATCCCATTTTTTCAGTCTAACATCCAATAAATAAACACCCAAATCTTCTTCAATGATATGTCTATCTTCTTTTGTACAAACTTCAAAGATGAAAGTATAATCTGAATGGTCTTTAAATAGAGTTTCATTCGTGACCTTCATTACTTCTTCTCTTGCAACCTTTGCAAAATCTGAATCAGTTGTACCAGTTGTGGAAACCAAAACCATATCATTGTGCCAAGTAACCGCACACATAAAGCCATTGATTTTATCAGCAACTAAAACAATTTCATCATCATCAAATTTTGGTGCAAACTTTTCATTATGATTGAAGATTTTTGTATATGGTCTTGATACGATATTTAAATCTTTATCGACCAAAGTCCCACGACATTCAATTAACGAATCATCTTTATCCCACCAATAATTATAAAATACTTTTGGAGTATATTTCAACACAAACACATTATCATATGGTGTTGGCTTCAATTTCACCATCTTTCTATTATTTTCAATAAATTCCTTTGTTGGAATTTTCATAAGTTTAAATCCTAATGTAATATAAATAACTGCATGGAAACACCACAATTTATTTATGTTTTTAATAAATATTATTTATTGTATTATAATATAAGAAATTAGATACCATGTCAAGTATATTAGTTAATATTAATTCTTTTCTGTTCATTTCCAATCTCACTTTTATGTCGTTTACATGAATCACATTTTTTACATGCTTTACCATCAACCGGAGTTTCACAATAAAACGTTAATTTTTCTATTTTTTTAATATATTTGGATACATTTTTATTGTAAAAATTTTCCGTATCATACCATTTTAAAACATCTTTTTTAGTACACCACTCAAAAGGATATACCAATTTTGGTGTGTTTTTATGTACAGTTAATTTTACGGATGAATTATATAACTCAATAAATTCATTTTTAAAATGCCAAAAATCATCATATTTCACATAACCAAAAACAACTCGATCATATTTACTTAAATCAACTTTCAATATTAAAAATTGTATCCATAGGTATGCTTGTTGAAGATGTAAATATACCCGATTATCAAATTTAGTATATAAATTATAAACAACATCATTTCCCAAAGTTCCTGACATTTCAGGATCTTTTGTTATTTTGGATACATACTTTAAAATCTTTTTACGATTTTTCAATTCAATTGATTGAGCACCTGTATTATTTGGCAATTCAAAATAACAAGTATCAACATGATAACCATTCTGTAACTCATTCAATAATAAAGCAGTTGAATCAAATCCACCACTATAACAAATTAAGGTTTTCATTATCTATCCATTTTAAGTTTCAATAAACGTTTAAATTCTTTTCGCAACATTTCCAAATCATCCATAGATGTATTATAACATCTTTCGAGAGTTTCAACATTCCATCTAAATGAAATAATTGATTTATATTCTTCAATGAAAGTTTTATTTATTTTCACATAAGCAAAAAATGATACATATGCAGACGTAACCGCTATTGCAACATCCAATAATAATGGTTCTGTATTTTCATTAATTTGTTGCAATTTAAAATAACCATCAGATAATGACAAATATGGATAAAAATTACCCTTTTCATCTAATAATTTATTTAACCAAAAATGACTATTTGTGATTTCATTATCACTCAATTCATAAATATCATCCAATTCAGCAAGAGCATCCTTATATATATTGCTATAAGAATCCATACCACGAATCATTTTTTGAGTTTCTTGAACTTTGCGTTCAAGTTTATAATCAACAAAATAATCTTTAATATCATCTAATGTGGTTTCTTCTTTATAATATTCTATCCAAGGGATAGTCCGTCCATAATTAACGACTTCAACTGGATTACCATTACTAATCTCAATACCATTGCCATTAGTAAAAAATAATTGTCTGAAAAAATCAATTGGATGTTGATTAATCAAAGCATATTCAACACAACTTTCATTTCTTTTTTGTAATAGATATGACATTTTTATGGCTCCAATATTTGTTTGATTATTTGTTCAATTTCATCATGTGTTAAAGAATCTTTAACATCAACATTATTTACATAATAATGTTGATAATTAGTTTCATATAAATCATTTAATTTTTTGGCAACAGATTCAAGTTGTTTTTTGTTTTTTGAAGTGCTTATAATATAAGTAAAAGTACCACAACCTTCATCAAAATTTTCACTTGTTAGTTGATATATTTTCATGATGCATACTCATACATAGATTCACCATTGCTGAATGTTGCAACTTTATTTAAAGAATTAAAATGTTTATCAATTAATTTTTTGAAGTTATCAGATACCAAATTACACCATGCATTAGCAATATTTTGTAAACTCGAATCTTCACCATAACCATCAAATTCAATTGGAGCAAGAGAAACGCTTGCTAATCCACAATATTCAGATACCACAATTTGAGCATGTTGGTTTGATAAAACAGAAGTTAATTCCCGACCAATATAATGATCATCATCTTCAAAAGATTTATATTTTGTTAAAATAACATATTTTAATGAATCCATGAAATCATTCCATTCATCGGAATCTTCCATATAACTCACATCAATATAACAGACAACACTAGCATTATTAGGATAACTGACAGAACGACTCATAATATTTTCCTTTTGGAATGTTTTCTACAATACAGATATTATCACACAATGGGATACATTGGTATATATCCCATTGTGGATATATTTACAATCTTGGATGTTTATGATTACTTTCATTAACAACGGTTTTCTTTTTCATAGTCTTATTAATAACAATAGCAAGAATAATTGGCACAAATACACCGGTCCACCACCATTGGAAATCCTGACCAAAATACCAAGGAATTTCAGGTTGTCCATGTTGTAATATTATTTGCTCTTGTTGGTGCTGTTCTTTTCCATAATAGGTTTCTTCTGGTTCATACATATTATTTTATCTCATATTAATTAATATTGCCTTTGGGCTTGTTTAAGTACTTGACTTCTTGGATGATCTCGTTTCATTTGAAGCATTTGATTGTGAATCATTTGATTAACTTGATGATCATTAATTTTAGTTGGATCGAATGATACTGAGAATGAACAATCATAGTATTTATGTCGTGAAACATCAATTCCATTTTTCCAACCCTGAACCACCGGAGCAACTGCCGTAAATTTTATTTCAATCATTTTATCCTTAAACCTATTTATTAATTAATAATTTGCTTATTCCATGAAGCAACAGTATTTTCAACAATCTTATATCTGTCTTGATCATTGAATTTAATTTCATCACGCCATTGGTTATTTGTCCATGCTGATTTAGCATGATTTATTTTAAACCAAACACCCTTGTTTTGATTTGTATGCCAATTTTCATTAGATTTTGTATCCAAAATTGTATATAAGGTAAGTGGTAATTCTACTAATCGCTTCATTTGTCCCACTCTAATCTAATTTTATCGTTTATATAAGGTATAGTAAATCCAGTTTCGGCTGGACTCCATGAACCATCACCGAATACTTCATTCCAATCTTTTTCACGCTGTTCATATTGGATTATTGCACTTTCATATTCTTCTTTGGTAATTTTATCATCATCATAATCATCAATATACCAAGGATCTGACTGATCTTGATAATGATAATCTTCAATTTTATTGAAATTGAGCATCAAATTGAATGTAGGTAAATTTACACTATATCTCAATCTATAACGCCACTCTTGAAATAAAATATCACCATTTTGCAACGGATAAATTACAATAGAATCATCTTCATAAAATTCAATGCATTTTTTTCTAAAATTAAATGGTATATCTAAAATCGTTTTTTGTACTTCTTCTGTATATTCTTTTCTTAATTCTTTAATAATAAGACTAAGATACGGCATCCCCATTTTACAGATATAAGCATTGTATATTTTTGTACTCATTTTATATATTTTCTCCATTGTTTAAAACATTCTTTCATTGATGCACAAAATAATACTTCTACATTTTTTAATTCAAAAACAATAAAAGTATCAATTTCTGGTTTCTTACCCTGCCCGATATCAAAATATGATGTACATTCACAGTGTTTTGCGTTTGGCATTGATGATACGTTTGCCAAAAATAAATGTAAATTCTTAGATTTTGAATATTTAAATTCACCAATATCAACTAATGTATGATCTGAAAAATCTAATCCAAATTCTTCATGAGTTTCACGGATAGCAGTATCGTATGGATTTTCACCATCTTCAACCATCCCCTTTGGAATATCCCAAAAATTATTACCAGTTGAATGACCTAATAAAATTTCTTTACCATCTGTTATGATGATACCAGCACTTACTTTTTTCATATAAAAATCCACACAATGATCAAAGTTCCAATAACACCCAATAAAACCCCATACTTAAATTCTTGCCTAAGCATATTACGAATTTTATTTTTTTCCCATCCACCAAAATTGGTCAATTCATTTTCAATATTAATACTCATTATTTATCACCCGATTTTTTGACTTTAAATATAACTTGTATAAGATTATTATCTTTACCTATAAAGATCTCATATAAATTTATAATAAAAAATACATACATCTTGTAAATTTTCCAACAAAAAATCAAGTGAATTGTTTAATTCTGATTTATAACCTTTACCTAAATGTTTATAGTAATGTTATCATCTGTAATTGCTATATCTTTAATATCTTTAACACCAGCACTACCCAACCAAAATAAAACATTATTTGATAGGTTTACATAATCAATCGTTTTCATTTGTTTCACCTATTGGGTTATTAATAATCCAATTATTATAAAATCGTTCATTGCCTGTAACTTCTTTGCCAATAAAATTAGGCAAATCAAGAAATTCATCTTCTGAATCTAATTCAACTTCACAAAATATCAAACCCTTATTGTCTCCAAGAAATTCATCAATTTCCCAAATTTTACCACAAATAAAAACAGAATATCTTGTTTTCCACAATTCACGATCACACAATGTTAATAACATATTGATAGCATCTACATATGGAATAGTATATTCATATTCATCAACACCCAATTCACCATCAGTAGGATTCCCCTTGATGGTGAGTTTACCGATATTATTGAATGTTCTAACACGAACAACAGGATCAGATAATTTCAAATATCCTTGTCGAATTAGATTTTTATCAACCGCATATTTTTTAATTCGATCTTTCCAATCATTTGTTAATAAAAATTTTCTTTCAATTTCCCTTTGCATTATTTGCCCCATTAATTATCTTGTTAATTTGAAGTTTAACCATATAAGCACATGCATCAAATCCATCATCAAATTGATCACACATACAATCATCATCATTGACAGATTCAATTAATTCATCAATAAACGCTAATATCTGTTTATTGATTTCATTTTCGTTTCTCCAACGATTTACAGCACTAAGGAATTGCTTATCACTTTCAGTAATACTAAATTTATTAGTCATAATTCAATCCTTAACTCTAACAACAATTGTTTGTTTCCAACCATTATATTCATCAAACTTTTTAACGGTTGCTTTGATGGTGAATTCATCACCAATTTCACGATCTAATGAAGTACCATTTGCAAACCAAACGATTGTTTCACCTGTATCTTTACGGAATTTATGAACATAAATTGTTCCATAAAAACCGGAAGTAGTAATCAGTGATTCCAAAGTAACATTGAAATCTTGACGCTTTTTAACTTCACCAACGGTAGCATTAACACGCTTAATTTTTTCATCGACTGCTTTCTTAGCTTCACGGTCAAGATGCTTTAAATAGCCTGATACTGCCCCTGCAATGTATGAAAAGAACTTAGCTCGAACTTTACCAAGTTCTAACAGTTGCTTGATAGTGATAACAAAATTATTATCGCCTGACTGTTCATTGAAATATTCAATCATGCCTTTGGCAATAGCTTTATTTTCATCAGTAATTTTCCAATAACCTAACCAATCATTATCACGTTTACCAAAAAAGAAATCATTGACATCTGAAACGGTAGGTGTTTTGTCATAATCATAACCACCCGAACCAACGAAACCATTTAATTCAATTGACAATGCAGAAGCAGAAGCAATTTTTTCAATGTCATAATAAAATTCAGAACCACCACCAATTGAAAATTCATCTTTCAGTTGTTCATCTAAGGTACGAATCCAAGTAAGCATTTGAAGCATCCATTTAGGATCACCCTTGATATAATCTTTAATACAAGATTTACCAATTTGTAAAATTTCACCTGACTCAATATTTTGAATCAAATAAGATTGAACCTTGATTTTGTTATGACCACAATGATCACATGTTGGTTTACGATCACGATATTTTGAAACATCAATTTCATCATAAATGGCAACGATATTAACACCATCACGATGATCAATTTTAGCAATACATTTCCAACCATTAATAGCAGGATATTCACCTGCAATTGAAACCGGATAAGATTTGGTATATGAAACATTACCAAAATGGTCTTTTTGTTTAGTTTCGATAACATCACCAATAGTCAAAACCATTGGAACCAAACCATTTTTAATCGCTTTTTTGTTGACTTGTTCAACTTTCTTTTTGAGAATATCAATATTTTCAGAAGGTATTTCAATCACATCAGTATTAAAATCGGTCATTTTCTTTTCCTTTTGGAAGTTTTTCTAAATGGGGATTTCCCCGACCACATGTATATTATCCGATAATTAGATTAAAATGTATATATCCCATTGTGGGTGTATTATTTTCTATCAGGTAAGGATTGTAATACTTTGGATGTTTGTTTTTTACTATTCCCCGTATGTTTCTGATAATATGCAATTAAGAATCCCTTTTCAGAATCAAAACTATCGTTATCAGAACATTTAACGATAGTTTTTGTATTATCTTCCCAAAAAACTATTGTCGCATTTCCAGAAAAAATTACTTTATTGTGTTTCATTTTAGTCTCCATTTCGTTTTCAAAATCATCTTTATAATTTTCATAAGCATCATCACAGTGATAACCCTCACATAAATTATATTGGTTTGTATTTACCGAACAAGTACCATACTCTGTTTTAGGACAATAATCACATAATGTGTCGTCCAAAGATTCCATCGTTTCCATCATATATCATCTGCATTTGCACTATAACAAGCACTACACCAATAAACATAATTGGATTTATTGTCAATTTCATAATCATATGGTATTACACCTAATTGTTTAGAAACACCAACACATTTACATGTACGAAAATACTTACTCACATGTTGCTTCTTTTTACCCTGAATATAATCAGCAATCATTTTAGGATGAACAATTAATTCATTATGTTTGCTCTTAAATCCAATTTCGGATTTTTCAATAAGTTGTTTTGGTGCAAGTTCTTCTCGAATTTCAACAAATTTCTTACCAATGTTATATTGATATTCAATACCATCAACTGTCATTTTTCTATAATGTGCCATTTTCTTTTACCTTTTTCAATTGTTCCAAAACATCATCCAAATCATAATCATTGTAAAAAACTGCAACAACCCGACCCGTTTCTTTTTCTGTCATAATAACATCAGAAGAAATTACATGTCTTGACATGTAAGTATTTTCCCAACTTTCAAATTTTTCATATTCCATCATTTTTCCCAATTATGAGATAGTATCCCATCAATATATTTAATTTCTTCATCATCTTTGGTTAAACTAAAAAGAACCTTAACCCAAACATCATCATATAAAATCCAACCACCAATGCTAATACAACCTTCAAGATCATTGTAAAAAGTAACACTATAAAACATATCTGGTGCAATAAGAGCACCATGAATTTTATATGAATGTATTGCTTCTCGACATTCAACCCAAACATCATCAAATTTCATTATAATTCTCTACTTCTAGTGAAATGATTATCTTCTTCACCACAATCACTATGCATGAGATTTTCTAACATAACAGCCAAATGTGTATCAGAATTTGTTATTCTCAAATCTCGTAAAGTATTTTTTATGAAATTCAATTCTATATTCAAAGATTCCAATAATTCTACACGGGTTGCACTATCAAGATTATCTGTATCTAATGTTCTCAATCTTGAATCTGTCAACTTAGACATATCATTTATATTCATTATTATCTCCCATACCCAAAATAATCATTTAACCAATCAACAATGCTATCCATTGTATCACCATCAATTATCCATTTAGAAATACCACCTGCTAAATCTAAACTTGATCCAGGTTCATGATCTATAAGACTTGAAACATAAAACATGGAAATTGATTGCCCTGCTTCATTTAATGTTGTATCCAAAAATTCAACCATTGGATCACCATCATTAAATAATGTCGTATCATATTGTTCACCCGTATCAATGATCCGAACTTGGAATTGATGTAGATTACCATTTACAACATTAAACACATTATTTAAATTATTCATTTTTCAATCCAATATAAAATTTAACCAACCAACAATAGTAGTCATGGAATTAGCATCAATAGACCACTCAGGAATACCACCATCTAAATTTAAATCATGACCATATTCATGATCTAAAATGGTTTTAACATAATATCGACTAACGAATTGACCTTCTTCAAAAGTTGTATGATCCCAAAATTCTACCAATGGATCACCATCATTAACCAATACATCATTAAGACCATAATGATCACCTGTATTAACAATACGAACTCCAAATTTATGCATCTTATCAGTTGTAATTTTTAAAATTGGATTCTGATCACTCATTATTTATTTCCTTTTGAAAATTTATCTTTTGGGGATCATTCCCCAACCACATATATAGTTTATCAAACTTGGATAAAATAACATTGATCTAGATCAAGGGTTTACCAAATACTTCAATACTTGCAACTTCCCTTAACTCACGAACAGTTTTAGGAGAAGCACCCATTTCCACTAATTCTAATTCACAATATCCATTATCCGGATCATCTGTTTTATGTAAATAAAATCCTGCTCCACTATTACCATGTTTTTTTATTGAATAATAAGAAACTGCATATTCAGGTTGAATTTCTGAAACAATAGTTCTTTTCATAAGATAATAACCTTTTCAACTCTGGTTTTTATTGGGAAAATTTTACGTTCACCACCCAAACCCTCAATTAATAATGCATCAGCAACAGCCTGAGCCATTTCTTCGGTGCTATGTGTATCAACTGATACGTTTTTACTATTTCCGGTACTTACCCCTTTATCCCAATAAGCAATAGATTTCCATTTAGTTTTCATTATTGTATCCTTAAACAATATACATCATCAATAAATAAATCAATATATTCAAAATCCAATAGATTTTTAATTGATTCAATGGGGTTCAAATATAAATCACTCATATCTGTACAGGCAACATTCATTTCAGCTTCTAACATTTTACCGGATATTTGTATCAATCCTTTAAAATAAAATATACCATTCTCAGCACCTTCAAATGATAATTTCTGATCTAATATTTCTTTATATCGTAACATAAAATCGGCACGATATTTAAGTGGCAATTTTGGTGCTTGTAATTTCATCAATCAATTCCTTCAATATCTATTCTAAGATTTTTGTTAAACTTTTTCCAAATTGCTTCAATAATGGCAATAATTAAAATAAATGTCATTTCTGTTATTAAGATTAGAAACTTTTTCATTCCTTCAATATTTCCAGTATTGCATATAACTTGTTTTGGGGTAAAACCAACCACTTTACCAAGAACTAAACCCCGATAATGTTTTGGTGTTAATGCCACATCATTTCCAATAGATAATAATTTTCCAAAAAAAATCAAACATATTAATTACCCCAAACCAACAATTTCTATTTCTTTATTATTAACAATGCGCTCACCATCCCAATACCATATATAAAATTCATCAACAGCACCTTCTTTTGATGATGAACGCATATCTGCATATAATGGTTCCATATCGGGTTTATCTGCGTATTTGTAAAATATTCTATATGATGCCATATATGATGCTTGGTTTCCAAAAGCATCATAATTAAATTTATCAATGATTTTTGCACATTGCTGAATTAATTTAATTTTATTTTTTTCTTTTCCATTATGGGTAATTATACCAGAACTTAATTGTTTTCCAAATTCCTTCATGGCTCTTTTTATCAATGCACCATCTTTATTTGATACTTTTATTCCATCAACTTCAAACATATTTAATCTTCCTATTCACTATACGGAAATACTACAATTTTTGAATCAGGTTCAAATTTACGAACTGATTTCTTATATTTTTTAAGAAGTCTATAATTATAAAACCAAGTGGAACTTTTCATTCCACTTGGAAATGTTGTTATGACTTTAAATGACCATAAAAACTTGGATCTCTCATTATTCCACCCTGTCATGGATTGCAATTGGTTGATCCGAAGGGAAACGGCTGTCTGAACTATAAAGAAAATTACCACCAAACATAACCCATTTTCCACTTTCATGTAAATCTTTTGGAACAGCATGAAGGTATTTATTAGTACCTATATAACGCTCCACAATGACCATTTCAGGTTGTAAAGCAGTTGGTTCAAACACATCACAATCAACTAAATCACCAGTGATTACAGCCTGTTTAACACGACCTGAAACACCACCATTTGTACAATCACCAAATCCATCACGATAGATTGAAACTAATAAACCATTCATAATTATTTCCTTTTGAAAATTTATCTTTTGGGAGACTTCCCCCAACCACAAATATATTATCTTATATTAGTTAATGAATGTATATACCCACAATGGGATATTATCTGAATTTTTCCCCATATGGTTTTAATAAACTAAAAACTGTTCCCAAAACCGTTTCCAATTCATCTTTTCGTTCCAATCTATTTAATGTTGTTGTTTTCGTATGATTATCGTTTTGCAAACTATCATTAATCAAATCAATTTCCCAATCAATTTCATGTAATATATGTAATGTATCACGCAAATGACATATGTCTGAATAATCAGATAATTTCTTTGGATGGAATGATTTCTTTGTCATAATATTTATTTCCTTTTTAATTTTGCCACTTTTTAACAACCAAAACAGTATTGCCATTTTGATTTTCATAAGAACGTGTGGCTCCAACACTCTTATAAATTATTAATTTATCTTGCTTACTCATGTGTTTTGGTAAGACAAAGTAAAGAACCTCACTAAATAAATCAACTTCAAATACCCTAATATTACCTTCAATTCCATTACTCATTATGTACGCTTCCTTACAATTTTATATGCTTGGTAGATTCTATGTTGTCTATTAGCAGACCAATCAAAGACCGTACCATTGATTACAGGGAACACATGCCCTTTAACATAAACAATGTAATAACCTGCCTTTAAACGCTTCCCAATAGTCTTAGGAGTGTATTTAGAACCATTCTTTTGATAAAGGTTTTCAATTAGTTGCAATTCAAATCCTAAATCTTCCAATGTAGAATTAATTTGGCTATTCATCATACCCTTATTATTAATTCTACCATGTTCTGCACAACGTCTATGAGCTTCTTTATATGAAACCCGTCCTGCCATTGATACAGCTTTTACGGAACAGTCATTTCGTTCTTGAGATTTCTTTGAAGATTTACAAACCATTTCGTATTTTTTGAACTTTGCTGACTCAGCCATTTTGATTTCCTTTTGGAAGTTTATCTCAATTCAGACTTTATTATTACATACTTAAAAAATAATTTATATATCTCTTAATGGGTATTTTACCGAAGTTAAAGCAACTAAATATTCTTTCATATTGCGCTCTTGCTCCAATTCTTTTTTTACTTGTGCAAGTTCTTCTTCAAGTTCAATAATTTTTGAAATTTTTTCTGTAACAAGTTCACCCATAACAGAAAGAACAACAAGAGCATTTTGTTGTGATTTGATCATAATATTATCCTATAATAGTTATTTTATGGTATCATCTTTTCCATTAACCCACCGTTTCCGTTTAATATCATCATAATAAAATATAAACGGAATTGATGTGATAATAACAACATAAGAAGTAAAAAAGAAATCAACGATATTCATTAGGCAAGTGCCAATTTATTATCATCACTTTTGAATGTCTGATAACCATAAGCATGAGCCATATCATCCATTGAAAAGTTTCTCTTATATTTGGTACGCTTCTTACTTGTTTGAAAGTACCACGCTTGACGCTTTGAGTGCCAACGTAATTTAAGGTTTTTGAATTGTGTGCGATAATCTTTAGTATTATCGCCCGTCACCCAAATCCAAACACCAATTAAAGCAACTTCAACACCTGTCATATTGAGGGCTAAAAGTTCCTGAATTTTTTCCATCAATGCATCTTCTACATGCTCATTGTAGTAATAAGTATGTTCTTTACCAAAATTATCGGTAGATTTTTGACCATGATTTCCAGCAAGGGATTCTTTATATTGAACGTTTACCGTTTTCATGATTTCTAAATCACCACCACGATCCGGATGAAATTTAGAACACAATTTACGATAAAGTTTTTTGATTTCTTCGACAGTTGAAACGGCAGAAAAATAGTTCATGATTTATTTCCTTTTGGAAGTTTATCTAATTGGGGAAATCCCCTCACCACAAGTATAGTATCTCACAATTATATTGATAAATATATACCTACAATGGGATATATTACTCAATTACTCCAATATAAACCATAGTGACAAAATTTTCCAGTTTTTTGATTTCATCTACAACTGATTGATGTCCTGAGCCATACATAACATCAATAACTTTTTTTATTTCATCTTCTTCATTATAGATGAAATAAATAACAGAGAATTTATATTTTTTCATTATGCACCCCGTTTAAGTTCATTTAATGTGTTCCAAACACCACGATAATATTCTTCCATTTGTAATCGGTAAACAAGATATTCTGTATATTCATTTAAATACACCATTTTCAATTCGATTTAATATAGTCAAAGTACCACGATAAAATTCTATCAATTTAATTGTATACATCATATAATCAGGATAATCATCACATCCATTTTCATCTTGATATGTTTTTAGTTGTTTTGAATAACTATCCAACATATAATTGTGTTCTTTTTTTATTTCTTCAATATCCATTTTATGATTCCAGTGTGTATAATACAGTTAGTTTAGGTGAATAATTACCGACTCCATGAATTTCTTCATATAGTCGGACAGTTTCAGAATAAGTATTAAAATAATATTGAGCTTCTTTTATCTTTTCCGATATTGTTAATGTATCATCCATTTAATTTGATCCAAGTTTATTTATTGTGGATAGGGTTTTATGATATTGTTTTTCCATGCGTTTCAAGAATAAAAAATATGTTGGAGATTTATCCCCAACTTCACCAATATATTGTTCTTGAAAATTTACATATCGTTTAATTTTTAATTGAGTATCCTTTTTCAGTTTAGCAATTCTAGGTTTTAACATTATTTAATTTCCTGTAAAGGTTGCTCAGTCCAACCGGAAATACGTTCTTCTTGCCATTGGATATAACCTTCAATACCTTGAACCTTTTTGCTTAACATTGCGGTATATTTTTCATTTTCAAATTTAACTGCATCATCGGGATTTGGTTTATGATCACCAACACCTGTTTTACCACGATTAACGTCTTTGGTATCAGTTGGTAAACTATCCCATTTCCAAGAAGTAAATCTTTCAGAATAAACTTTATCTAATAATAAACCACGTTTTTCCCAAACATAATGTGCTTGTTTGCTGTATGTTGCAGGAATATATTTACGATACCAAACCGATTTAACATCAGTTGAATTAGAAACTTCACTGATTTCATTGTTTAAATTTTCGATTTGAGCTTTGGCTTGATTTATGAAACTTTCGATTAAATCTGTTGATTTTTCAAAAGGCTTATGACCTGCACCTTGACAAGTGCCATTGAACATACCCCAATCAACTGTATAACCATGATTAGATAATACGCCATTTGGAAGTTTTTGCATTGCACCACAACATTGACAAGTACCTTTATGTGTTGCTTTCATTTTGAATTTCCTTTTGGAAGTTTTTCTATTTTGGGAACAATTCCCTCACCACAAATATAGTATATCAATGATAGAGGATATTTACCTTGATCTAGATCAAGAGTTAAGAAACTTTTTTAACATTCAGAGAAACATAATCATCATAATGAACATCAACACTATCACCAACATTCAGAGCAGAAATTTCATCTTTAACATAATTCCAATAAACGGAATAACGTTCTTTGATTTTTTCCAGACTAGAATATTCTGTTTCTTTTTTATCAACTAAATATCTTTCGGAATGAACAACTGAATAACTCATATCGACTCCTTTTCTTTAAATGGGAACGCTATCTCTCACTACAGGATTATTATCACATTATTAAATGTTAATGTATATACTCACAATGGGATATATATCATCAATTAATGAATTTTAATGCTGATTTTGGAATATTAGCTTTAACCCATCCAAATAACTGTTTATAAATTTCTTTATCTTTTTTGGGAGCCTTCCCAGGTTCTTTATATGTTAAATATGTGAAATCTTTAACAACGATAGTTTTCTTTTTGTAATTCTCACTACTTTTACTAACATATTTTCTAGGGCTTGTTGTTATTTTTGCTGGTGCATCTTTATCATCTTTTGCTGTTCTGAAATCTTTTTTATCACCTTCTTTAAATACAATAGTTTGATCACGATTATTCAGTATAACATAAATACCGCCATTAATTGATTTTGGAATATTATTTTTACCAACAATATTCCACATTGTTTTACTTGCACCAACATGAGTATCTAATATAATATTTGGTGTACCATCTTTACCATAAGGAACAATACGATCCCTTTCCAAATTTGCTTTAAATGCAATTTCATAATCAGTCAACACCCATATAATATGAATATTTTCGGGTTTATATCCAGCTTTGATTAATAATGGAACGGTATCATCAATTTTAGAAACATACTGTAATGTAACATCAAATACGATATTTGGTAAAATGTTTGGATTTACAATAACAGAAAGCATATTATCTAATGTAGATTTAACTGTACCTTTTTTCTTAATAAAACCATGCATTTTAAAAACATCTTCTGGTTTTTTTAAATCAAGTCCATCTAATTCAGGATATTTGTGTCTCAATTTATTAAGTGTAAGATATGCTTTTTTCATTTCATCAACATCCCGAACTTTAAAATCCTGAATATTCATAAAATTATTTCCAGCAAACCCCTTTCCAGAACCAGCACCACCAGCAAGAAAAACTACCTGTCCATATTTTTTACCACTATTAATTAATAATAGTTTCTCATTTAATAAATCCTGTTCAACAAGATAGTTTTTGAATTTTAACATTAATTGACCTTATAAAGTTATTTTATCTATTTATAAAAATAATAATTACATATAAGTGACATCAATTACCTTAGCACCTTTTCCTTCCAAACTCCACTTATTAATATGATATTCATCACTTTCAATGAAATTATCTTTCAATTTTGGATTTTTACGACAACTATTACAATATGTTGTGTGTTTCCGCTTACATCTAAAACAATCGTTCATTTTATTTCACCTTATAAATAATTACAATATTATGATACATACACTAAACTACAAAAAATTATTATCTCATTTGAAAGCATCTGCTAAAAAAAGAAATATTAAATTTACACTCACATTAACCGATTTATATGATTTATCATTACCTTTAACGTGTCCACTATTAAACCATATTATTGATTATAATGCAAGGGGTTATAATGAATTTTCACCTTCAATAGATAGAATTGATAGTGATCTTGGTTATGAACCAGACAATATTCAAGTTTTATCAGTTAAAGCCAATCGTGCCAAAAATAATCTTTCTATTATAGAATTGAAAGAAATGGCAAAATATTATCGTTAATTAATTTGTTCTCGGATTTAACCGGATCACCATTAATATCTAATAATATTGTACTATTGTTGTTAATATCAGTTACACTTACAGTTTTATCAGGATTTACAATAACAGAAACAAATTCAGAATCTGTGTGATTCAATTATGAACCATCATCAAGAGTACAACCAAATACTGCAATACTACGTTTTTTACCTTTTCTAGCCATTTTTGACCTCCACGTCAACCCGACTTACCTTAGTTTCCAACTTCAACAAAACATGATTTTCTAATTGGAATAATTTAGATAATCCTTCATTTAATTTATATATATTAGCTCGTTTGAGTGATGGTGAATATTGAGAGATATTTGTTAAATATCTAAATTCTTCCATCACATCTTCTTTGGCAATAGCATAAGTAATAAAGGAATCTTCTTTTACTGGTAAATAATAACTATCGGATATTTCACCCACGATGATCCCCCAAAATATGATCAATTAAATTTCTCAAACTAAATCCGGTTCCTGAATCATAAGTTTCAGAATCATTAATTCGACATTTCCAATTTCCTGTAGTAGGGTAAAAATCAATAAATCCATCATTCCCCTCTACAATTAACTGGATACCATTATTTTTTACTTCAAACCCAATCTGATTAATTTCCAAAGCATCCATAGCTCTTTGTGTTTTATCGTGCATTATTGATCCTTTATATAATTAATTAATTTTAGTAAACTAAATCCTTCTCTGGCTGTACTCAAATATTCATGACTCAATCGTTGCACCCATCTACCTGTTGAAGGATAATAATCAAAAAAATTAAATTCTCCTTCAACTGCCAATTTTATATCATTTTCTTCATCACGTACAGCTTCACACATAATACCATTATCATATAACATTTTTATTGCTTGTTTATATTTTGGTTCATCTAATTCAATCATTTTATCACCCATCCCATAAAATTATAACTTTGCCAAACTTGGTTGACATTTCCAATAAAATTCAATTCTTCTATAATGTCAGTATATGATTTATTAAACATTGAGCCAGCCAATTGATATTCTTTATTTACTATTTCAGTATCAGTAAAATTATGACGCTTCATTGCTCTATGGTTTCTTTGTAAAATAGAATTAACTTTACTATCATTTAAATAAACTTTTTCCGATATTAATACAGTTGTACCACGTTCAACAAATTTCTTTAATTCTTGAACAACTTTTTTACGTTTTTTATTACCCAAAAACTGTAATGTAAACATTAATACAATAACATCAATATCATCATTATTATATTCAGTTAAACAATCCAAGATATCACCTTTAATAAAAGTATAATCAAATTCATTATTAACATTAATTTGATCTACAAATTCAACTTCATCAACACCAATATATTGAGCACTTTTTATTTTTGGCAATTGTTCCAAGAATGATCCTGTACTACACCCCAAATCAATTAATACCCCATCATGTGTAGTGAATTCATAAGCAAATGATGTGAATATATCAACTAATCCTTTGTAATTTGGGATAGACAATTCAATATGTCGATTAAAATTATCAATATCTTCAAACTTAAAAGTATCTTTTTTCAAAACAATTTCCTTTGTAGTTTAATATCTTTAACATATGACATCATACCATATTTTTTATCATATTGAAATAATTGTTTTCCAATTTCTTCAATAACTGGTACACTCATTCCATTGCATGAATACATATTGGTGTTAGTTGACTTTATAAGCCAATCTTTTGGAAACCCCTGCAACAACATACGCTCAGTTGGTGTAACCCGTCTTAATTGTCCATTTTGGGCTATTATATCGGTAAAATCTTTATAATCTCGCTTCATTAAAGTAGAACTTAATCCTGTACAAGCAAATTCATCACTTCTTTGTCTAGTAAAAAAGGCAAAGGGATTTTCGATTCTTCCATCCTGCGTATAATCCCATTCAAAGCTCTTTTTGATAGATTGAACTTTGTATCTGTGTTGTTCTGTACTACGTTCTTTAAACTGGAAGATTTCGGTTCCGTCTTTGATTCCGTCACGAACGGCAATAATATACACTCTACTTCTACGTTGTGGTAATCCAAAGTATTTTGTGTCATACGATGTCCAAGTCGCATCATACCCGATTTCGGCAAGGTTGGATAAGACTGTTTCAATTCCGTTTCCAAGTATTGAATTGACGTTTTCAATAATAGCATATTTTGGTTTAATGTCATTTATTATTCTCCTAAATTCAAACCATAATCCAGATTTTTCACCACGTATACCACCATTCATTTTTCCTGCTCTGGATATATCTGTACATGGAAATCCACCAGCAATAACATCAATATCTTTAAATGAATTATGAACAATATCCCTAACGTCATTAATTATAGGTATAGTTGGAAAGTTTTTCTTTAATACTGAAACTGGATATGGTTCAATCTCACATAATGCCTTAATATTATATCCAACATTTTGTAATCCATATTCAAATCCACCAATACCAGAAAACAATCCCAATACATTCATAATTCGACCCTGAACCAAAGATAAGTTAATAACTTCAAATTTTCACGAACCAATTGAAGATCAGATGTTGACCAATTTGGTACACCCTTATCATGAACCGAATTTAATAATTTAAGAATTTCTTCTTTATCCGGACAATCAATACATGGTTCTTTATTTTTCATATAACATTTCCAACCTATCAAATAAATCATAACGATACCTGTCTTTATCAACAATTTTATTATCTTTGTCAATAGCAGTCCAAGTTCCATCAATATAATAAATATTATAAACTTCTTCAATTGCTATCGCTGTATAAGTTGTTTCTCCATCAACGGTGTGTACTTCAATTTTAAACATTTTTCACCTATAAAGTCAAATCATTAATGTTAATAATATATTCTCTAGTATCAATATTTTCAATACCATCATATGTACCCAAAAGAACAATTGAACGTCCACACCAAACAACGGTATAATCACCAACTAAATTTAATCCACCATCAAAATATGGTTTAAATTCAAGTTGTTTCATAATTAACCATATACCTTTTTAAGACAAACCGGACCATAACCACTATCAATACTTTCGGGTGTTGTCAAAGTTCTACCACATTTCAAACAACATCCTGCATGTTTAACATCATATCCAATTGGTAATGATTTGACACCTTTGATAATATCAAATACCCATTTAAAAATTTTATATGATTTTGAATCTTCACCAAATTTTGAACCTTTGGTCAATCTGAAAATATTTGCAGTAGTAATTATACCAAGATAAGAATAAGAATTCTCGTTATCACTTCCAACCAATGTTGAAACAAACCAAACAGAACCATTATCCGCTTTACTCACTTTATATGTGTAATGATCACCCTTATCATTAGATACGGTAAAAATGGCTTTTCCTGCTTTAATATCAACTATTGATAACATTATAGTTTTTGTCCTACTTCAATTGCTTTATCAACAGTAGAAAAATAATCAACTATTACTACTTCATCATTGCTTAAAACTTCAAATAATGTGAATTGACCATTAGCACCACCATCATGTCTAATAAACCACTTATCATCTTTTGATATTGCAGGATATAAATTGAGTACATTATCTTCAACTAATGCTGTTAATGTAATGATTGACATAACTATTTTCCTTTTGGAAATTTATCTTATGCTTGTATTATCGTTTAATTTTCATGAAATATATATATCCCAAAAGAGATATATTATGAAATCATTGCCGATCTTAATCGTATCATACCATTTTCATTGCGTAAAATCTGATATAATACCAATTTTGTCCCAGTTCCACGATGTGAGTCAAGATATAATCTCAATTCATCTTCATCATATAAATCAGTAATTTTAGCAATAATCAACTGATTGTCATAATATGAATCAACCGGACATTCCATAAAACCAAAAAAATAGTCTTTATACTTATCCATCAATTCAACATCAAGTTCATCAAGATCATTTTGGAATTCTTCTTTATCCCTTAACCAATGTTCTTTATCAAATATTAATTGCATTATTCAACATCCTCCGGAATTATTACATATCTTAATCTTAACATATCATTATTATTTCGTAAAATACAATACAATATCAATTTTTTACAAGTACCACGATATGAATCAAGATATAATCTTAATTTATCTTCATTATGAAAATTATTTGATTTGGCTTCAATAACAACATTCTCATATATATCAACAGGAGAATCTATAAAACCAAAAAAATAATATTTATACTTATCCATTAATTCAACATCAAGATCAACACCATCATTTTTGTTAAAATACTCTTTATCTTTTAACCAATGTTCTTTATCAAACTTTAAATTCATTATTTATTCCTTATTATTCATTAATTAACTGCCTACGGCATTGCCAAAGGCAAACCTTTTTCTTCTACATAATATATTATAGATCCCTAACATTCATTATTAACAGTGGAATTATACCACTAGTTGAAATCTTGTCAACCCCTGTCAAGCATTATTTTTTTAATATGCATAATATTCATACTTAATATGAATATTTTTCAGTGTTTATATGAGTTTCCAACAATACCAAGGCTTTTTCTAAGTCATTGATTTATAAGGATTTTCTTATTATGGGATAAGTTGTTGATTTATAAGGAAAAGTTGCTTTTATTTGACGTTTAAATGACGTTTTAATATGTGAATTGGTGTGGTAGGATGGATATTCTTATTAAATGGTCATTTAAACGTCATTTAATAAGAATAGCGTTTTAAATCAAGTAGTTAATTAGTATTTTTAAATCGACCAACTAATCGCTGAAAATCATTTAAATCGCCACTTTGAACATAATAGTTTTCGGCATCCATAGGTATCTTACCATTAAGTAATCCCCCCTTTGGTAGAACAAAATCATTTTCGATTATATATTTAAAGTTATTATTGGTTATGTATCCTGCAATATCATAAAACCATTGTTCTTGATATATTAATGAAAACAAATGATCCTTCTCAATATAATCATTAGAATATAGTAATCTATTTTCCTTCATTACTTTTTCACCATCAGGCTTAATTCTAACTAATACAAAATAATCATATATGCAAGTTTTATCTGTATTTTTATTTGGAAGATATTCCCCTGCATTATTCCAATCTTTCGTTTCAAGTAATAATAAATTTCCATAATGTTTTGTAGATTTAATCGAAAATTTCAATTTTCCCAAAACTATATCACTATCATCCCATTCACCCAAACCATAAATATCAAAATCTATCTTAGATAATTTATTATATGCTTCCTTATTTATTTTATTGAATACATCAAATATAGCTATTTCGGCTAATTTACCTTGGAAAGCATTAATGAAAATTTGACCTTTTTTTCTATTATAACTTCCACCAGTTCTATGATCTCGATGTTCACCTTCTCCAAATGTCATAGCATAAGCAAAATTAAATACAACTTCAATAGCTTTTTTCTTAAATTCAACACCTTCAATAAACGGGGATTTTCGTGTTATGAAATATCCCCCCTGATTTTCCCTCAATTTATTCATATAATTGGTTTACCATCATCACCACATTCACGTAAATCTAAACCAATTGGAAATTGTAAATTACCGGATTCAGTTAATGCCTGATATTTAACAGTAAGCCATTTTCCGATATAATCATCAGGATGTTTTAACATTTCTTTACGTTCTTTGTGTGTACGTTTTGGTGTTACATCAAGTTCCACACCATTGGGAGCAATGACAACAAACATGGCATTATCATTATTATCTGATTTCATTCCAATGATTTTACATTCAACATCAAAAAATTCTTTATACTTGAATAAATCGGCAGAACGTCCCTTTTTATATTTGCCGTTTATATGACGGATCATAGCACCCTCATATCCCTTTTCAATTGCCTGACCATGAAAAGTTTTCATTTGATCTTCATTTTCACATGATGTTACTTCAACTAATACAAATGGATGATCACTACCATTATTGCGGTTTGAATAAATTTTTAATGCTTTTTCTAAAATACCAAAACGTTCACCAAATTCAGTATGATACATAACCAAATCAAATAAGTAATATTTTAAATCAAATGATTCTGGTTTATTTTTTCTTGCTAAACTTGTAATATGTTGTAATTTCATACCATGAATATATGCTTCACCATCAATAGCATGACAATCATATCCAATTTCATCAATAATGATTTCAAGTAATTCTTCTACTGGACGCTGAAAATGTGGTATAGGATAAACCTCACCCTTTCTGCTCATTAATTCAACAAGTGCTGAATCATCCCAACGATAACCACCAAGTAAACGCAGACCATCTAATTTAAATTGACATGTAGTATAATTCCAATTAACTCGATGTGGTACTTTTCGATAATCATGTGCCAACATTGGTCTATTTTGTAACCCAGCTTCATTAATATTTTCGGCATAATCTTCTATACGAATTTGTTTTTCCCATCTTGCAACAGCTTCTTTTTCAGCCTGTTCTTCGGGTGTAGTTTCGTTTGTTTTACCAATATTTTTGGGTTTACATTTTGTTGGTTTTGATTGAATTTTACCTCCATCTAAACCATGTTCAACTACAAAAATATTTTCATCAGAATAAATATCCCATCTGCGAACTTTTCCTTTTGTATCAAATTTATATAAAGTTGGAAATTGTCTCATTTTGGTTCCTTAATTAATTTTTCGATTGATTTTCCGATTAATCCTGTAATTGCTGATTTTAATCGGTAGTTATTAGAAATATCATCTATTGCTTCTTTGATACAAGATTCAACAGACCATCTAATTTTATCCTGAACCCATTCCAGTTGAAGTTGTCGATCAATTTCATCCATGACCATTTTATTTAATTCTTCATTGTTTTGATTAAACATGTGTTGAACAGATTGTTTTACACCTTCTAACTCAATTCTTATTCTTGAATCAACTGCTAATTTTTGCATTCAATAAATCCAATACTTTGTATCGTATTCATTATTTTTCCTTTAAGAAAATCTTGCCATATCACGTAAAACATCTTCATATTTTTCTAATACGGAAAATGAAGGTTTATCTTTTTTATCACCAACGACATAAATATTTGTATTGCATTTTTTTGAATATTCATTTGGTTCAATTGCAAAAATATTTCTTGCTATAAATGATATTTTATTCCCATCAAATCTATGTAATTCTATCATATAAATCCCCATACTCCTAAAAATAATGTTATTAACATTATAATACACAATCCAAATAATATTCCTGTTAAGAATTTTTGGTACGTTTCATTCAGTGAAAAAAATAAACCACATAAAGCCAAAAGAATTATAAGCATCAATTCACTGAAAAATAATTTTAATACAAATGGTAATTCCATAATTAAAAACTCCTTACATATTTGTTTACATATTTGTGTATCGCTTTGTGTATTCCAGCATTAAAGAATCTACGCCAAACATAACCACGCCCAATTGCTGATACTGTGAAAATTGAAACAATACCAAGATTATCAAATGTACTCATTTCTAATCCCCATAATGGAGCAACCACAAATGACCATAAAAATAAAGATACAATAAATCCACTTGCTATATTGACAGAGGTTTCTAATAAACTTTATAATTTTGTTTGATTCATTAACATTAGTCCATGAATGTTGCTATCATAATAACAAAAAATACGACAAGATATAACATTATTTTAAGTAAGTTATTTAAAGAATAGTTTTCCAAATATTCAGTATTATTTTCAACTTCATTTCTTACTAATTTTGGCATAGGAAGTTTGTGTTGATTTTTCCCTTTTTGATAAACCCTTGTGTTTCTGCCATAATAATTTTTTACCATTTTACCATGTCTCCCGAAAGTGGTATATCTGTATTAATGTATTTTTGATAATTACCAGTTTTTTCGTGTTTACTGTGAATCTTCGGATCAAGTACAGTATTGATTTTCCATTTATATTCATCAATACGACTTAACACAATAATAATGTGTTCATTTTTAATTTCAATTTTAAATGGTCTTTTGGTTTCTTCCAATGTTGCCAAATAAATAAACTCAGGCAAATACGTTCTATACAATAATTGCAATACAGTTCGTAAATCCATATTATTTAAATCACGATCTTTCAATCTATCAATAATATGAGTTGTGTTAGATACTAATTTAATTGGAAATTGTTTTAAAACTCGATTAATTCTATCTCTATAGATAGATAGAATATCAACAGTTAAATCATCATTTGAATACATTATATTAATCCTCTATTGGAAATTTACGAATAATTAAAAAAGACTTGGTGTATTGTGTTCAACTTCAAGCATCCTTCTTTTTTCTGCTTCCATTCTAATTTGTTCTTTTAATGTTGAACCAATTAAAGGAATTACATCCTGCACATCCATATCATGTTCTTCACAAAATAAGGTAATAGCATCAAGATGTGTCATGTTGTGCATTTTACACATAGTATAAATTTCTTGTGTAAACCGTTCCCCATTTTTTCCAATTTCTTCCATTAATATCATCTTATAATCCTTAAATTAGTTGAATAATCCCTATTGTGTCTATTTCTCCAAACAAAATGAGCATATTCAATACTATCTGTTTTATTTGGTTGTTCTGGAATAAACCCCATTCTTTTAGAATGGACATAACATTCTTCGGGCATATTATCTTTTAAAAAGTTATAACGCTTTTCACTACCAAAGAAATTTAAACGCAGAAGCATAATTACATATCCATCAATAGCAACATCATTTAATGCTTTTTTAATAAAATCTATTGCCAAATTAAATGGTGGATTAGCAACGATTATATTATACTTTTTATCCATTGTCAAGTCTAAATAATTTCCCTTGATTTCAGCAATACTATCTTCCCGAATATCAATCGTTTTTATTGGATGATTGAAATGAGATTGTAGTACACTTGGATAAGGCATAATAGGATGTTCCGGATCACCACCAGCAGAAGGATCAAGAACAGAATCATATAAATTAATATAATTATGTTTAGTAAAATGTTCCCAAAATAATTCAATTTGATTTATTGGTGTAATATAATAATCGTTTTTATTTCTTACAGCATTTCTATTTGTAGAACTCATGTAAGTTTACCCGTTAAAACCATTTTATATTGTGCTAATATAAATAAACTATTTTTCTTCCAATGAAATTTAGACATGTATAACCAATATGGTAGTAATAGAACATATAAGATATTACCAAAAAAATATAAAATTTTCATTTTTTAGAACCACACTTATCATTATAAAAATTGCCTTTGACCATTGCTGGGGCGGATAGCATTTTTTCCATTTCACAACCACATATTTGACAAAATTGAAAATCATCTGGATCTTTGACAAAACGTTCATCTACGATCCCACATTCTTTATCTAAACATTTGTAATCATAAACTTTCATTAACCATTCCCCATTTGGGTAAAATCTAAATCATTGGCATAACTTAAACCCATGTCACGTTTATATTCATCAATTGATATTGGTTTTTCACGGTCAATATATGTGGTTATAATATCCACCACATCATTTCGATTTAAAATATAATCAAGTTGTTCTATTTCCTGTTTCAATTCCAATAAAGTTAAATGTGTATTATTATTCATTATGTGTTGCCTCCATTCGGGCTTTAATCATTTTACCTAAATTTCCATTTTCAACCACATCTTTATATGATTGTTTTAGTCCACTTGCTTTATCATGAACTTCATTTCTAACAGCATGATAATTTCTAATGGTTTCAGATCTTGTTATGCGTGTTTTCATTTTATCTGCATGGTAAAATGATATCACCATTTTAGCTAATTTCATGAAAGCATCATTTTGATTTGATACCCTTGATTTATGATCCGTACCTTGTGCTTTTAACCCACTTTCAATATGAGTTATTCTGCAACAATTTTGATGTTTATTTCTATGTTGACCACCAGCACCAGTACCGCTAAACCATTCAAGTTTGAAATCTTTTTTTCTTAAATGAATTTCATCCATGATTAATTTTTTTAAGGGCATCAGTTAATGACATCCCACCTCTAGTGTATGCACAAACAAGATCATCAAAATCCATTTTATGATCTTTTGCTTTTTCTAAAAAGAATTCTAAATCTGTAATTGTAAAAACCCGATATTGCATATAACCATCAATAATAGCACCAATGGATATTTCACCATCGGTATTAATTTTAACACCCCAATCAATATTTTTTGAATATTCCATAATATTTCACCATGATTTATAATTTTCATACATTATTTCTGGATCATTTTCATTTACAGGTTCTTCCTGTTTATAAAAATCCATATATTCTTTAAAAACTACCTCAGATTTTTTATTGAGTTTAAGTTTATCATGAAGATGAATTAATACTTTATACACTAAATCTTTCTGTTTGTCTACCATTATCTATTCCATACTTTGTGTAATAATCTTTTTGTTGCACCAAGAGAACATCGTACCCGTCTTATAACATTTCCATCTTTATCCATAAGAATTGATGTTGTGGTATCGCCTGTGTGATCTTCTTCCGGATGTAATAATAATTGCCTATGTCTTGAATATTCTTCATCAGTCATTTTAAATAACGTTAATCCTGTCCATAACATATATAAAGCAAATACTGCCATAATAGAATTAATTATTAACGACAATACTACAATCATCTACAATCATCTTCAATCAATAGTTCAACCTTGACATCTTTATTTACTTTAATTTGATCCATTAAAACAGCTTTACCATCTTTTTCACATTTTTGACAGTAGCAACGTTCATTCACTCGATCAACTGAATAATTCTGCTCATGACTACAAATTGGACATTTATACAAATAATTTCTATACATTACATATTTCCTTTTGCTGGGGTTAATTCTTTAATATCATATTCAATTGATGTTTCACCACGATCAACTATAACATAAATATTATTAATGGTATTTATATTAGAATCAGAATCATCATATTCAATAAATGATAATTTCTTAATATAACCAAATTTAGATGTATCGTTTTTTATAAAAACTGGTTGCCCTACATAACTTTCACTGAATTTCATTTACAATATCCATCTTTGATGTATTCAGGCTTTACCATTTCACAAACTTGCTCAGTAGTTACACCATCATAATATAACCAAGCATTAATGCTTCGTTTCATATACCAAAAACCATAAACGAAAGAAACTATTGTTGTAATTAACGCAATAACAATAACTGTATTAATAGCATATTTTTCAAAGTTTTCCATCATATATCAATATCCTTTAAATGTTTAACACCATCAATAGTGGTATATTGTAAATCATTTTCAATTATATTATATAATTGAATAAATGTGTAAGTTGAAAATACTAAAACCCCAATTAATCCCCAATGAATTATCGTTTGTGTTGCTTTTGACATTATGTTTTCCTATAATTTAATAGGCTATTTATACTTTCTTTATTGTAGTAGGAATAGAACGATAACCATCAAATTCACTAAAACATAATTTAGTTTCATTTTGAATTTTTTCTTTGGCTCGTTTGATTATATCATCCTCACTATCATTGTGATATGTGTCAATTATAATACAAGCATCTGTATAACATGATTTTGTATGTGGAAAACATACTTTAAGTTGTGGCATAATAATTCTCCATTTGTGTTATTATATAACAATTATAATAAATAATATATATCCCATTGTGGGTATTATTTTACTTTATTTAAATTAATCAATTCAAATATATTGCCACCCAAATGTTTAAGTTCAACATTCCAATGTTCATCCCAAATATTTGAATCATCATCAATAGTTAAATATTCGATAGTTAAAATTTTTCCATCAAAAAACGAATAATGTTTATCCTGCCACTCAGGGTTTTCAAATTCATGAACATAATTATATTCAACCAATTCAAATACAATTGCAGGTATATCTGTTATTAATTTAAATTTGCCACTCACATAATACTGTGAAAGAACATCAATATTATTGACAACTAATATCCCACGTTTTACATTATAATTAACCATTGTATTTGTTTTATGGTATTGACCAACATCACTAACAATAAAAGGATTTGATTGAACTTCACCAAACAAACACAACAGAATAATAAAACTAATCACTTTCATATAAATCGACCCAACGATCTTTCATTTTTTTGATAGTTTCTTTTGGAACATTATGAATTGATTTATACTTACCTTTTGCTTCAAAGATAGCAATAGAATCATAATCCATATTAAGATATGGTTTCATTTCTTTTTGGGTTGTAAATGTATTAGAAACAATAATATTACGACCTAAAGATAACCCCTCACTAGCAATAGCTCGACACCATGAATGAGCTTGATGTAAACATTTTGGATTAAAATTATAATTACCATCATTGGCATTTATAAAATACATATCAGCTTCAACATGTACAGCATCCAAAACTTTCAGCAATTCTTTTGCCATTGTTGTTTTACCAGATCCAGGTAATCCCCGAATTAAAATTAAATTTCCTGCCATTTTTACCGAACCTCATTTATTATAGTAAATGTTATTTTTTTATCTTTAAAATCATTCAAAAATTGTTTAATCTTATCATCAATTCCAGAATTAAACTCAAACCGAATATCTTCAATACCTGCATCAATCAATGCTTCTGTATAATCATACATTTGATCAACATCAATTCCAGTGGTGTAAATATATGCAATTTCACCACCTTTGGATTTAAACGCTTTAAAAATTTCAGTCAATTCCTGTTTATTGAATTTTTTCAACCGTCTGATAGATGAATAATTTTTATCCAATGCTCTCATATAAGTCATTGAATGTTGTTCCAAAACCATATCATTTTCAAGATTGATTATTTTGGTATCATCTTTAATTTTAATCCATTGAGTTTTATCCAAAACATATTCATCAGACTTGATAATATTTATATCCATGAAGTCATAACATGGAAAATATCCACCATGTTTATTAACAATAATGGCAGTACCATTTTCAAGTAAAGAACGGAATCTATTGAGTTTCTGTTCCAATAGAATACCACTACCAATAATCGAATTTGCTCCTGTAATTTTTGATAAACCGACAGAAGTTGCCATACAACCAAGTGTGTGTGAAAATAAATGATCCCATCTATCTTCCTTAACATCAGTTTTTAATGCCAATTTTATTTCTTCTTCATTTTCTGAATTACTAAGTTCTGCAAATTCATCCAAATCATCTAAGGTTTCAAGATATAAAACATCTTTATGTGTTTGATCATAATTATCGGTTACTGTAACAATTTTCATTTTTATTTCCCAAAAACTTTATCATATTCAGCCAAACGAATAATTTCTAACCATTGATCGTTTGAGTATGTTTCACATCTTAACATGAAATCATCAAAAGGTAAAGATGTTTTGTGACAATAATCCCACACTTCATTCATTGCTAATGGAATACGAATTTCATTTAACTTATTGACACCCATTAAACGTTGTAATTTACGCCTAACAATCCCCAACTCATTATATGTCCAATTGTAATAAAAACCATCCACCTGACCTTTTAAATCAGGTACATATAAACAATAATCAGTCATTGGATTATTTCTCCAATTCGACAAATCATAATTGGGTAAAAATCTGAAAAATTTAAATTTTAATCCTTTAAATAATTTTCTGTATTCTGGATTAACTTGAATACGATTACGTTTATATTCATACATATTATGACCATCATAATCCCCTGAATATTCACATACTTTTTCAATACCTGCCATTACAATTCTCCAACTTTCAGCCAATCTCGATCTGCAATCAATGACAATTTTGTATATTCTTCTAAACCAGATTGAGGTTCTTCAAAACTAACAAACAAATCGGAACCCATACCACTTTTTTTAATTTTGGCAATCCGTCTATTCATATTACAAGATGGTCTATTTAATTCTTTCCATAAATAATAACCGGATTCAGTAGGTTTTACTCCAGACCATTTTGGTGTTTCTAACTCGGCAATTGTAATTTCATAATCTTCAAATTCAGATTCAATTGATTGAATTTCATCATCCATAATTTCACAACATTCATTTAATTTTTTAGCAACAACTTCATTACCAACTAAATTAAATGCCTGAGATAATGCATAAAGCCGATTTACTATGTTATTAAGTTTCATAATATACCATGATAACGATTGAATTCTTGAACAACATCACTTGGCACAACTTCATCATTATATGCATCCATCCAGTTATAATCATCTAAATCTACATGACCACATCCATATGTAGATTCCAATTGTTGATCAACAACATACATATAATCTTCATATGTAGGAAATATACGCAACCATGTGTTTTCGGGTTGTAATGTTTCAAGTAATATTTTGTTTATTTGTGACCACATCAATCCACTACCTTGACGGGTAACACCCTGAACCACCATGATGAAGTTTGTATAATCTTCTGGTGTTTGTTTGGAGTTTTTAAATAAGTTGACTGCATTAGTTAATTGTAATACGTTATTCATTATATATATTCCTTAAAGAAAAAAGAAGGGGAGCTGTAAATCCCCCCTGACACAAAATGCCTAAATGTCTAAATGTTTTAACGACAAATTTAGTATCTCATAAGTTATACCAACTTACATTGATCTAGATCAAGTGTTGTATAACTTTTCCATAATTAAAGTTTTGACCATTTTAATTAAATGACCTTTGGCACGTTTAGTTAATAAAACATCCAGTTCAAATTTGATATCTTCATTAACATCAACACACATACCTTTCATGAATTCACCAATTTGTTTAGCTTCTTCAAGTTCACCAATTTTAGATTCAAGATTATTCAAACGATTCATTGTGGTATAACGTTCAACCAATTCAAAATGTTCTTTATCTTTATCCGATAATTCAATTGGTTGTGTAACTTTATTTTTACGTTCGCCTGCAACTTCTTTGAATTTATCATTTTTGTTCTTGAAAATAGCACGATTGCCACGATTGTCATAAAATGGATATATGGGTTTAATGACAACACCCTCACATGTATTTTCACCAACATCAGGTAAATCATAATCAACATAAATCAAAGAATTAAAATCATTTTGATAAGATAAACATTCATCCAACGTCCCAATCAATTTTGCAGGAATATAATCAACACCCACATCAAAACAAATTTTATTAAAAAACGCAGGATTCATATACATTTCATCACCATCATTATAACGTATAAAAATATCAAACGCCTTGAAATGTAAATCCGGACAATACATGACACCTTTTTGTACCCGTGATTGATTTACACGTTCAACATCAGGATGATCATATGAACCACCAAATAATTCACCATAAACAATAATTTCATCAACATCAGCAGTATCACCATCATATATATTTTTATAAAGTTCTTTTACTTTTTCACTAACGTCTGCTTTAATAGACTGGAAATTATAAAAAGCATCGGATTCAGATTCACTTAACAAGTTATTACGTGAAGCATATTGAATTGAATATGGAGTATCATCCATATAATCTTCATTGGGCTTTACATAACATGCAAAATTAGCACCATGAATTTTTTCAGTAACAATCCACACATCTTCTATGTTTTGTTCAAGCATAGCCATTTTTACTGCACGAACATGTTTACCATCATAACTATTAGTAATTTTATCATATTTTTTAAATTTAAACATTATTTACATCCTTTAATTAATACATCAACCAATTCTACCATATCATAAGCAACGTTATAACATTCCGGAAAACCTGCATGATGTCCTTCTTCCCAAATATGAGATTTTAATTTATCAATTTTTTCTTTGGGTAAAACATCCCAATCAAGTTCACTCATTAAATCATCAAAAAACAAAGCAATCATTCGAGATTGTTCATCTTGATATTCTTTTATCAATTTCTTCCGTTCAACATCATATGTACAGCGATTTCGTTCCCAGTCATCCATAGCTATACCATGTTCTGTATAACTAACAAAATCTTTTCGTTTTGGTTCAGGAAACGCTTGATTTTTTAATTTTGGGTATGGTAATAGATTATCATACTTTTCATAACTTTTAACCATTTTTAATACACTCCTTTGGTGTAATTCTTCCGGAACGAAGATCATTAATTAATTTTAGTGCTTGGTTTATGGCTTGATCGGCATAGCCTTTTACATCATATTCAAATTCACCAAGAATAGGAAAATCATTTTCATCACTTTCAACAATGATAAAACCATCTTTTCCAAAATCCCACCAATAAGACGGTACTAGTTTTCTCATTTATAAATCCTCATGATTATTAACATATTCTAAGCACTCAGTAAATTCAGGATGTGTTAAATCACAAAGATTTAAATAATTTTTACCCAATCGACATTGACTACATTCAAGTAAATCCAAATTTACTTTGGTTATTGATTTCGGTTCAAATCTGAGTTTCAATCGTTCATAATCAACACGATCTTGTTCTTCCTGTTTAATGACTTTGCGTTTTGCCCGTTCTTCAACTTTTAATCGATCAATAACTTGATTATCAGTTTCAGTAGCAGATACCCATTTTGATAAATCTAATGTGGTTCCGGAATATCGAATTTCATTAAAGGACACAAAATCATGACCTTTTAATGATGATTTAACAATTTCAATAAATTCAGAAATAGATACACCATCACCAACATCTGCTTCAATCAAATCTACAAAATCACCGGAATAATCCAATTCTCTGAGAATTTGACGTTCATCATCAATGTTAAAATTTTCTTGAACCCATTTTGAAGTAATAGGATGATCTTTCATTATATTTTTCCTTTTGGAAGTTTTTCTAAATAATACAGCAAATGGATATATATGTATATACCCATTAAGAGATATAATTACTCTGTTGGATAATTACGCAGAATGTTAGCAATATCCAAATCAATTTGTTTTAAATCTAATTGAGAATATTTTAAAGCCATTTCTTCATAAAATTCCCCATCATGATCACTAAGAGTTTTAAGTCGTTTTATTTCTTCTTCATTTGATTCAATATCATGTAAAGTAATTAACCGATCAACTTTTAACCGTTCTATATCTAACACATCTTGTTTATTCATTATATATTCCTTTATCTTATTTTAATTGTTGAGCCTGGATGCTCTTTTTTAATGTCGATTAAAGTATCCCTAAATCCTTCTGATACTTTAGTTCTACCCATTCTTACTGAATCCAAAACAGCATTGCCCCGTGTAATGACTTGCTTACTTTCATATGCTCCACATTTGGGACAACATTTTGGATTATGTCTTTCTGCCATTGGTGAAGATGTTTCAAAATAATATCCACACTCATTGCATTTATAATCATATGTCGGCATTAGCACTATCCATATCAAGTAAATATTGTTGCTTTGAGTAAAATCCAATTTTACCTTTTAATACTTCACGTAAAAATTTTACTTCCACCTGAGATAATGCTTCTGCAACTTGAATCAGTATACGTCTTGATATTTTATTATCATTAATAACATATGCACCTTGATAAAATTTCCTGAATGACATTTGTAAATTTGAAAAGTCCAAACCTAATGGAGTTCTCGGATCACGTTTATGTACAGGTATAATCTTATATGTTGGTACTTTATCTGAATAAGCTAATTGAGCATATCCAGCAAAGACCGGATCTTTTATCATTTGTTCTGTTGGTGTTCTGCATGTTCCTTCGCCATTGTAAATACAATTTAAAAAATCTAACGTTAAAGTTTTCATAATATTTCATCCTTAATTACTATTATGATTCTATTTAGTTCTTATCTAAATTGGCTTATTTTATTAAATAATAATTTCATTCTAAATTTAATAAAATATGTTTTTAATTTATCTTTTGGTGGATTATCTTGTTGAAATTTCCAAGCATCCCTAATATCTTTTTTATAATTTTCGGGAATATGAGCAACATCAATTAAGATTTGATTTCGTTTAAATTTTCCCAATTCGATTTGATTTTGACATATTAATTCGGTACGTTCCAAAAGTAAAGCATCTTTAATTAATGTGGTGGTAATTGATTTCTGTCTTTTATCTTCACATAAAAATACATCATCATCGGATTTAATATTTGGAATACCATCTGAATTATCACCACGAATAATATGTTCAATTAATGAATAATCTAATGACTTCAATGTAATTTGTTTTTTGGTCATTGGTGAATATTGCTTAATATCCTTCCCTTTGGTTTGTAATTGTGCCATATCTTTATCAGCAGATACAATCATAACAGGCTCAGATGATTTCATTGCAATAATGGCAATGATATCATCAGCTTCACATTTTTCAACATCAATATACATATATGGAACATAGTCTTGAAGTTCCTGTTTTACTTTGGCAAAATATTCAAAAAACAAGTCCCAATCCATGCTGGATTTTTTACGGATCTTTTTTCGATTTTGTTTATAAAATTTAAAAAAATCTTTACGCCAATAGTGTCTTGAATCTACACATAAAATTGGCTTACCATATTTTGAATATCGTTTTTTGTAATATAGTAACTGAGACATGGTACAATTACGAACCAATGATAAACTAAGATCATTTTGTATAATTGCACCCTGTACGGCATTTATTACAACCGAACTTAAATCAATTAATAACATTTAACATCCTTATTCATTATTCACAACTTCAAACATACTTCCATTTGGTATTACTTCGAGATTAAAAGTAAGAGCATTTAAACTACGACAATTTCCACCCCATGAATGAGTTGAAGTTAAAGATACAATCAGTTCACCATAAACTCGCATAACAATCAAACCAACATATTTTTGATCAACATCATCATCTTTATTATTTCGGATAATGGCAACTTGATTAATAGTCATTTCAGTTGCCTTAATGTATTTCGGATCAGAACCTTTTATAAGTTTAAGCATTTTTAATTCCATTATTAGTAAGTTTAAAAATAGTACCATCATGCAAAAGTTTAATTTTAAATTGTGGCAGAGAAAGATTTTTCCATGTGTTTTTACCATTTAAAGAAATCAATTGTTCCCCCTACAATATCACCTATCAGATATTGAGCTTCACTTTCAACAATAACACCAAATTGACCTTGTTTCATATCTTTTGCTAAGACTATTACATCTTTTTGTTCATTTACAATTTCAATCATTTTAAGTTAATCCTTTCTGATTCTGGTATACGTGATAATGATAATGTTATATTATAATCAACATTAAGTGCTTCGATATTTGAACCAAACTCTTTTAATTGTTTACCTTTTAGATAAAACAATCCAGTTAGTTCAACTAATATTGGTTCATTTACATCTTCTTTAATCACAAGAACAAATAATCCCTTGTATTTCCCACGCTGAATCCGACCAATACTCCTATGACCCAATTCATCAAATGAATATGTTGGATCGGGTTTCTCTACTTTCAATGTTACTTTAAATGGATTCATTAATTAAATACCTTTAGTAATATATTGTGTTTATTAATTCGACCAGTTACCGAACCCTTGACCGATTTAATTTGAGAATAAATTTTATCTGTACGTGTTTTTGGTGCTCCAATAAATTCAGATAATTTATCTTCCGGTTTCCTGATAGTTTTAGTGGAAGATTGTTTTGTAAAATTCTGCAAGGTTGAACCCTTGATAGAAAATCCACCATCATCAGCATAGAAAATAGTCAACTTTCGATTATTGGTATTAAACATCACCAACTTAGAAGCACCAATTATTTTTTCCGGTTTAATGGATTTGATTCCTAATGTAGTATCAGCAATCATAAAGTTCAAGTTAGCCACCTGCTTTTTAGGAGAACGTGCTTTCCTAATTTTAGGTTTTCGTGTTGTGGGCTTTTTAACTTTATCTTTACCAGATAATAAATTTAAAATCTCATTATGAACTTTAATAAATTTTGAACCAGTTTCAAGTTCATCCAACTGTCTTGTATAATATGATTTCAGTTCATTGACATTTGGTGCTGATAATGGATGATCGATTGTTAATTTTGGATATGGTTTATTGTCCATAACGTTATCAATAGCATTATCAAAAACAGTCATAACCAAACCAACCTTATCAACTGTAATCTTTTTTATTGTAGGCTGTTCACGTTTGATTTCTTTGAACTTTAATACCAATTCACCTAATTTAGTTGAAATTGTTTGATAATGCATATCATTAAATTTGAAACCATTATCATCCATTCTCACCATTGAACCAAGAGTAGTTAAATAAGTATCCGGAATTGCTTTCAAATCTGATATATTGAATCCACGGGCAATACCCCATTTAATGACCCATTTCTTTTTTTCGGTATCTTTAACCATGTTATTGTACCAGTTAAAGGATGAATGTAAAAACATATTATATGCTTTCGTATCCATAAATACCTGATTTGGAATAGATGGTTCTTTACCATACATTGCATGATTTACATCTGTTGTCCGTTTCATTACTTATTACCTATTACCTATTACCTATTCAAATTTAAAAATGGTTTTTCAACCTACACACATATTATATCAAATTGATTAAATATTTCATATATCCCAAAAGAGATATATGAAATATTATAATTGAATGTCCAGCACTTTATATGATAATTCTAATGATTTAGTCTGCCAAACAGCATCATACAAGGCATTATGACTAGCACCATTAGCATCCACATTAATTTTATTTTCAAGTACCTTAAAATTGCTTACTTTACGTTTTGCCATATTTCGGACAGTTGCAAAATCTTCAAAATTATTATATTTGATATAATGTTTCATATTATCATCATAATACGACATGAAATTATTTAACATTGGTACATCGAATAATAAATGATTACACCAAAATCTAAATCCAACATCATTTACAGGGGAATTATCCTTTAACCATGTTGACCAATTTTTATAAGCACCATCTAAGTTCATTGGATTATCAAAAACCGAATTATATAAATCAGAATTTTCATCTTCTTGAAGCATCCACCAATCGAGAGTTCCATCATCATAAGTTGAACCCAAATCCAACTGTTGATCAATATTTAAATTTATACAATATCGATCCATGATTGTAAAATCATCTTGAAAAATTACTGCTCCAATTTGTGCAACGGCTGAATTTGGTTTCAATCCAACCGATTCATTGTCTACCATAACATTGAGCATTATGCCTTAACCATTTCAATATCCAAACCATTCAATTTCGCAAATTCAATACGCTTATTGTATAATGCCTGAATAGAACTAAGACGCTGATTTTTATATAACGCACTTAAATAGGATTTTTCTTCACTTTTGCAGAATTCCAATTCATCACGAATATAAGCATCACGTTTTACTTCGGTCGGCAAAAAGATATACCCTAATCTGTACTTTTCATCGTTTTTATTAGGGAAACGAATACCAACTTTATAATCTTTACTCATAATTTAACACCTTTACGCAATTAATGCGTCATAATTTGCAGAACGATTCCATGTACCTGTATTGGCAACTTCATGAAATCCACAATGTACAGCATGAGCCATACGCTTTTTTTCAAGTTCAAACTTGAAAGTTTTGCGTTCGAGTTTATCAAACGCACCAATATAATTTTGTAATTGATTAATACAAAATTTATTTTCACTTAATAAAAATTCATCTTTATCTTCTTTTGAATTAAATAAAAATTTATTATTTTTTTCACCTAATACAACTAATACAGAATGTTGAATTATTGTTTTAACATCACTCATTATAAAAACCCTTTATTTACTATAAGTTTTGTATTCATAAGGACATACTTTAATTGTTGGACATTCATCACAACACCATTCTTCATCAGTACCATTTTCTTCATTTTCTTTTTCAATGGTGATAATACAACCCCAAGGTTCCGGAATTGTTTTATCCCAATATAAAATTGGGGTATTATCACATGCCATTGTACAAACTTTTTGAAGTTCATTCAAGTAACGTTTCTGGTGTTTTTCTTTTAAATGAACTAATTCATCATATTCAATTTGTTTTAAAATGTATTGCATAATAAAAACCTTTATACTTCGATTTCAGACCAATGTAGTTTTGATAATTCAACTACACCCCTTAACTCAGTTGGATATTTTTTGACACCATAATTTTCAACTTCTTCTGTAAAAATAAATGGTCTACCTTTAACCCGACTCATAAATTCACCAGTTTTACCAAAAATAGCACCACCTTGTTTAGCTTCTTTACGATATCCTGGATATCCATCAGGACATTTATTTGAACCAACTAATGTTCCTGCCTTTCCTGCTTTACCAAAAATGATAGAATCTTGTTCAAATTCTTCACCCAATTTTAATAAATCTTTTTTCAATGTACCCTTGTCTTGAAGATCAATTACAATAAACGAATTTTCACCAACTTCTTTTTCATTTTGTGAACCATAGTTCTCAATATATGAACCTTTGATTTTAGTGATACCATATCGCAATGACTGTAATTTTGAAACAAGTGATTTATTTCGTTTCATGTTATCAGCTTTTGTATATGCTTCACCTTTATTGCAATCTTTGGCACTACGAAAAGCAGTAATTGTTCCAAAATCATGTTCTTTTGTTTGTTTCCAAACCCTTGATAAACCCGATTCAGTTAATAATGATTCATTTAAACTTTGAAAAAAGTCTTTGTTTAATTCCATATATAAATTCCCCTTTATGCTTATTTAGCATAAATAAGTTCCTGTATTTGGGGTCAAATCTCGAATACCAATTTCAGTTCTCACTTCATTAAGATAATAACTACATTCATTTCGAGCACCCGTTTCACTACTCCAATTTCCTTCGGCCGCATTATAATACGACATCAAACTACGGGCATCATCATATTCAATGAGCAATTCATCATCACTTAAATCTTTAAAATAAGAATCTTTACACCACTTCATTTCATTTCCTTTCCTGTTTATTTAATCTTGAACCCATTATCACATAATATAATATTTGTGTATATACCCACAATGGGATATATTAATCAATAACACCAATTCTATAAAATTCATTATCTACTTTAATTTGTTCCCCTGAACAACCCCAACCTTGATCTTGATTTTTACCAGAATATTTTAGCGTTTCTTTATCAACTGAATAAGATGATCTTAATGTTGTGCTATTCCTTAATTTCCAAAATCTATTCTGATATTTGGCAAATAATGGAGTATAATAATACAATGACACATTTTTCTTTGCATAATTATCCTGATTTGGATAATATGGTTTTCTAATACTTGGAATGATTCCGTATTTTGGAACACCATTTGGACGTTTTTTATCCCAATACACGATGCTATTATCACCGTAATATTGATGTTCAAACACATTAGCAATTTCATCTGCATCCAAAGCATAACCCATGTCTCGTATAAATTTATAATTTCTTACAGGTTGTATTCCATACTGAGGATTATCATCATCAAAACTTACATTTGTTTGAATGAAATGAACTTTTGTAATTTTAGTGAAATTTGATAAATCATCCCATTTTTTTGTTATGACTTTCGCCTGATACATAGCACCCAAATAAATTACAGACAATCCACACACCGTTCTATAAACATGACCTACTTTAGCATCACGTAAAGAAATAATATTTTCTGTACGTTTGTTATATTTGTCATTCCACTTATCAAAATCTTTTTTAACATATACTGATCTATCTTGACCAACGGCATATTCACCATGTAAAAGATTACCTGTTATGGTAATATTAAATGTTTTACAAAATGTAATAAATCGCCTCATTGGAATATCATATACAATTTGATTTAAATTTTTAGACTTTAACGCAACACCATCACTTGTGTTATATGCTTTATTAATCAATTCCCAATCATCAGATAGAGCAGGAAATATCTTAGTCTTATGACTTGTAAACTGTTTAAATAACGTATGATTAAAATCACAATAACTCATTTTCTACTCTCCAATAATTCATGTTCTGCTTTCCGTTTAAATACAATAACCGCCCCAAATAAAATTATATGGCTCAAAATAACCATGTACCAAAATTCTATTTGTCCAAATAACATAAACAATATTAATATAGCTGAAATAGTGTTAGTCAAATAATATAACCAACCTTTCGGCACATTACCATATTCATGAGCATTTAATGTACTAATGAATCCACAAAATATATAAATTTGAACAATAAATAAACTTGCTACCAGCAATCCATTCAGTTCTATTAAACCAAAGGACATTGCAAATATGATCAAATATATTGTTATTGTAATTAAACGTACAATTGTAATCGTTTTTTTTTTCATCTTCCCCTATTCCTTTTCCAAATTGCTAGTTGATATAATGTCTGTATTTCTGGTTTATTTTCCAAATACCATACTGCACCAAAAAGTAATACAGTTGATTGTGATATTACATATATGTACCAAAATTCAATAAAACCAAATAATATTAACATCAAAACAAATAAATTCAATAATAAACCTATTGTTTTAAAATCAGTAATTAATATATCTTTCACATCATTTCTATTAAGATTATCAACTATAAGTAGAACACGAACAGCAAATAATACACCAACTAAAATCACATTTGGGTACATCAAATCAAATGACATTGCCAATAATATTAACATAATAACAATACCATATAAACGACCGATTACTGTTTGATTCACGAATTTCTCCTATCCGGATTATTTTTCTTGTAATAGGCAACCATATATCTGACCAATACATATAGTAAAAACAAGAATACACCAAATACACTAACATAATGAATATTGACTGCAAGTAAATATAATGTAAACATTAAAATACAAACAATAAAAATATATCCAAAGAATTTAAATAGATTATCAAATTTATTTACGATATTTAAAATTTTAGTAGGACTCATTTTTAAATTTCCTCAATGGTATTAACTTTATAAGTAATAAACTTATTAAGTAAATTAGAATATAAACCCAAGCGATTAACTTCTAAATCCAAACTTTCATCTTTGGAATTTAAATATGTTATAACATCATCTTGTGTTATTTGATGTTTCGATACAAATATATATTGAAAATCATTGCTTACATTTGAGATTCTTGCAATGTACATAATACAAAAGTTCATAATGCTGATACCGCCTCTGCGTTTGTATCATGGGAAGAAACTAATTTATTAGCACTAGACCATGAAAGTTGATAAATATTCCATTTATCAAATTCCTGATAAATGACATATTGATTTCCATTTTTTTTATACACCTGATAATCTGATTTACTCATTTTCTTGTCCTTATAATTAACCCAATCGGATTTCATTTCAGATTCATTCTTTGCAATCCAAACCATAAATTTACCAACCATAACATCTAAGGTATCACCGTTGATTTTACGAAATTTATATTTTTTTGGACAAAGATTTTTCTCTAATGAAGGAACATGATCTTCATTGAAAACATGAAAATCAATATTAACATCTGCATTATGTCTTGTTATTTCATGCGGAGAAGATATATTAATCCACAATGTTGTACCAAGCAATTTACTTACTCTCATATTAACATGAAAGTCAGGAAACATTACTCTCAGTTTCGGTTCATATTTTTCAATGACCTGTTCAGATTCTTGTTCAAAATTACCATTATACATGGTGTTTTCCTTTTGGAAGTTTATCTATTTGGGGAAATCCCCTTACCACAAATACATTATCTTATATTTAACAATAGATGTATATACCCACAATGGGATATATTAAGATATTTTTACAGATTCCTGCGTATCAACATCTTTCAATAATTTCCGAACTTCGGGAATAATGACCTTTTCGATATGTTCATTTAATGCTTTACCCAAATCAGAATTAATTTCTTCATGAGATCTACCTGAACATGTATAATTGCCACCCCATTGAAAACATTCAGAACTTTCTCTATGAGCATAAAATTGTTTCATAAGATCACACAATCGCCACAATTGATCTTTTGTTATTTTGGTACTATCATAATATTCTTCAAACGCATCATGCATGTTAATGTTTCCACCAACTAACCCATTAAAATGATGATGTAAGTGTTTATTACCAACATAACCACCACCCCAATACCAATCACAATCCCATGAAAAATCATAAAGATATTCGGTTTTACCATCTTTAACACCTAAAGCACATAATACTTTACTTGTCATTTCATTAACTCCAATTCATATTTTAAATTCTTGATTTCTTCACGACTATAAAAATCTTGTTTAATTTTCACATCACCATCAATTAACGTTATACCTTTTTCTGAAACAGAAAATTCTAATATAGGATTTTCCCTATTAGCTTTCCAAATATAAAGATACTTTTTCTCAATACTTACCTTATATTTCACAAAATTTCCTTAATTTTTTTCATTAGAAATTGATAGCTAATTGGTTCTTGTGGTGCATCACCCTGATACATTAACTCACCATTTAAATCACAAATAAATATTGAATTTTTATTCCAACTAACATAAATGTTTTTTGATTGACAGAGATCCATCAATTCATCTAAATCTTTTTTTAATAAGTCATATACGCTCATAATTTTCTCAAAAACATGTCATGTAAATTGCATGGAGTACAATACAAACGATAAACAATTTTTCCAATATTTCTTCAATATCCATTATCATACAATTCCAAAAAATTGAAGTACAGAATAAACAATCATACCAATAATGGCTAACACTTCCAATGCTACAAATAATTTTTCAAACCAATTCATGTTGCAAGACCAATAATATATTGATCACTTTCAATAGGTTTAAGAACAATTGATGCTGTATTTGTTAAACCATAAGTAGCAGACCATTCCGAATAAGGATTATATCCAAAATCAGAAAGAGCAAGATACATACCCCTGTATTTTACCCATAAACTACATTCCGAATTCCATTCATCAATTTCAGATTCAGGAACATCAGAAATATCAAGATAATCCCGAATATGATTATTGGTTGTAATAGGCATTATTTTTTACCCTTGGCATATTCAATTAATGCCGTTGCATCAGTAATTTTGTATGGAAGTTGATATGCACGTAACACCAACATCATGTTGTATGGGTCATTCTGTTGAACCGACTGCTGATATGCTAAATCATTTTCTAGTTGACTTGCTACAAGTTGAGTGTTCATGATGTTTTCCTTTTGGATTAATTTATCTTATGTCTTTATTATATGATATCTACAGTAAATGTATATACCCACAATGGGATATATTAATCCATTCTATCAACATAAAATGAACCATCTTCCTGTACAATAGCCACCCAACTATCAAGATACTGATAAAATGTCTCAGAACCTCTTACAATGCGTATTAGAGGGTATTTTGTGGGATCTTCCGGATATGTAAATGTTCCATCAGCTTCAACATTACCAGTAAAATTGGACATATCATCATCACCAAATGGAAACCCATATTGAATTTTTAATGCATCTTTTAATGGTTTATCGAAAAAATTATAATTTAAAACCCAAATTGGTAAAATTCCACAAACATCAGCAATTTCATAAGCCTTATACTTTGTGAATTTGTTTAATGGATCTAATGTTGTTTGTACTTGATCACTCATTTTTCAATCCTCACGGGATCTTGTGCATACATATACCAATCAGGAACATAATCTAAATTATTTTGAGCATTATATTTTCTTACAAATTCATATGCTTCATCATCAGAATCGAATTCTTTAATTTCATCAACTATTTGACCCCAACCCCGTTCACTTTCAATAATTCTTACAGTATATTTCATAATATATTTTCCTTCATTTGTAGGTAAATCGCTCATTAGCAATAATATACCACACCTTTGCTTTATGTATGTGATAATATTTAAGGTTATCTGATACCAATTGTACCCATTTAAAACCATCTTCATCTTTAATGATTAACAATATACCAACCTTCCGGTTAGTTTCTTTTGCATAATGTAACGCTTGTCCAATTGATTCATAGGCTTTATAATTAGCCCAATCTGCTTCGACTGCATAATCCGGTAACAAACAATCAACACGTTTACCATCATCCAATCTGAATTCTGGAACCCCACCTTTTTCTGCACACCATATCCGATTATAATAATTTTCATTAAATGGTGATCTCTCTGCACGAACTTGACCAATAGTAATCATTATTGCAAAAAATACTATTGCTATTAAAACATTTTTCATTACGTTTCCTTTATTATATAATGCTTGTATTTATAATCGGAAGGAATCAGCTATAAATGAAGGAACAAATCCATTAGCACCAAGTGTATATTTACATCCCCGATTATGAGATTTTGTTTTAATACCCTGTTCACATTTACGCAATTTACGTTGTTTTGTTTTATTCTTTTTCATAATACAATCCTTCAATTTGGTAGGTCTGTCAGGACTCGAACCTGAAATAAGCCATTATGAGTGGCACGTTTGACCAGTTGAACTACAGACCCAAATTTAATATTACATTGAATTACCATTAGTAACCCAAACGTTATCACCACCGACAATATCATCAAGTTCAAGCAATTCACCATCACGAACAAAATCACTTGCCATTTGTTCCCAATTAATATAAAACTCTAAAAATTGTGGAATTTCACCATTACAATCTTTTGTGAATTGCTCCACATAATCTTCTGCATCACCCTGATAAATTGAAACATCATCAGCCTTTTCCATAGCGGTTTCAGCATCATATGAATTATATTCAGTTAAATACATGAATTGATAAAAGAGATCACCATTTTCCAGATAATCATCATAATCACCATCATAAGTGTTTACCATTTCATCCATTGTAAGATCGTTCAACTTATACAAAAACTTGACAATTTCATCACCTTCATCAGCATTGGAATTCCAAGTGATTTTAATATCATCCCGATCAATGAAATAATCATCTTCAATTGGTTCAACAATTGCCAATAATTCATCAATTTCATCAAACTCTAATGTGAATGATTCAACATCTTCATCACTTTCATATTTAGCAGTAAATAATTTAGTCATTTTTATTTCCTATTAATTAATCTTGAAATCATTATTACATTTAATTATGTAATAATGAATACCCATAAAGAGATATTAATCTACCAAAATATCAACAATACCTGTCAACTTATCTAATGGTAAATCCTCAGTTGGTTTATTTAATAAATTTTGTCTTGTAAATAAAAGACCTTCTTCATCAACTTTTGCAATAAATTCGTATGAACGATAAAAAACAGTTAATTGAGAATATTCATCTTCCAATGAATCCGGATCAACAACAATACTATGACCACCTTTGCGATTATTGAAACCATCAATCTTTTCTGCAATTTTCGCTTTATTATCACGATTTGCATTATCACGTTTGACACGCAATTCATTATATTCACGTTCATTTTTTAGAATACGTTTCAACCGTGAAGTAAGATTGACTAATGCTTTTTCATCATCTTCATAATAATCAATTTTACGAGAGTTTGTGATTGTTGTACCATCTAAACGGAGTGAGATTCTACCATGAAATTCACGATATTCTAATGTGAAACGATCAATATTATCATGATAAATCACATTGTATTTGCGATCAAGATTATTTAAACCTAAACGAAAACCATATTGAGCTAATACTTCAACAACTGCATTTTTAAATGCAACATTAACAATATTCATTATTTATTTCCTTTTGAAAATTTATCTTTAAACGATAAGCATAGTATCGTTTATTAGTTAATAAATGTATATACTCACAATGGGATATTAACAAAAAAACACCAATCACTTGATGTTTTTTATTATCGTACAATTTCAAACACGCTTACAACTTTGGTTGTTGAACCTTCATACCCTGTGAAACAGGTATCGTGTTATATTGTAAATGGGAGTTCGGTCCCTGTAAATTATCACCTAACCCAAACACCGGATCATCCATATCATTTGATTTTAATACAGATGTATCAGTATCAGGAAGATTTTCATCAACTGGTTCAACTTCCAAAGCACTAACAATATTGAAACTGAACATTAAAAATAAAGCTATTAATATTTTTTTCATATCATTTTCCCCTTAAAACACATCGTTGATTTTTTGAGATTCAAATGATCTTTTTGGAGCCTGTGTTCTGATAATTTCTTCCTGAACACGATCACGAATAGCAATTGGTTTATTTTCTGGTCTTGGTGTTGTACATAAAAAACGGGTATCTTTTGTAGCAATATAAACACGCTCCATTGACTGCCAAAAAATATCAGATTGACACGCTGTTTCACGAATTAACATTTGTGAACCAACATCACTTGTGTTAGGCAAAATAGCAACAATCAAACGTAAACTTTCACGAACTTGACATTCACCATCATTATAAGCCCTTGCAAAGTTAAATCCAGCACCTTGCCACCCAGCACCACCACCAACTGAAACGATACATGGATTTGAACCACCTGCCGTAACACCTGCCGAAAATACACTTGGTACACTTCTACTTAAATCACTTGCATCAATAGTTGTAGTAGAATGATCAGATTGATCTAAACCTAAATATGATCCTGATAATGATCCTGATTGAACACCCTGTACATTAGCAGAAGTTGTTTCACCGGAGACACGATTAAGATTTCCGTTATTATCTGCAAAAACATTAGATGATAATAAGAACATACTTAATATCATTAACACTATAATTTTTTTCATAATTTATTTCCTTTGTTGTTTAAAATTTATTACACATCATGATTAAATGATGTGTAATAAATTAGTTTCCTTTACTGAGGATTACCATAAGTAGAGAAACCACCTACACCATTACCATAACCACTATTAGTAGCATTACCACCACCAATTGCACCTGCAAAGCCACGATCACGATTTACAGTGTTGGAATTTGATCCGCCACCTTCATTGCCCCATGTATTAACAGATGTTAAGCTATTATCAGGAGTTGTAGTACCAACTACACCGGAATTTGAACCATTCCATGAGCCTGTATTTGTAATAGAGCGAGCATCACCACCATTAACACCAAATACAACACCACCAGATTTAACATCAGCATTTGAAGCATTAGATGCTTGACCTGCCCCTGCTACACCACTTGTCCAACCAGTAGCTTGTCCAAATACAATTCCACCACCAGCATTACCCTGAGCAGAACCTTCTTGACCACCAATTGCCCCTGCTACACCAAACGCATTACCACGCTGAGTACCATTAACAATTTGTCCATTACCACCAAAAGATTCACCATAAGATGATAATTGCACACCTGTCACATTACGAGAAGCATCAGCATCAACTTCAACACCTGCATAAGATGCATTTCCTGCATAACTATCAGTACCATATGTAGATTTTCCATTTCCAGAAGAAAATGTTAAACCACCGGAACCCTGAGCAGACTTAGACGATACACTAGCATCACCCGAAGCGTTAGCAGTTCCCCAATTACCATCCCAGCTAATAGTACCATCACGATCACGAACACTACCATCAGCGTTAGCATTAGCAGAACCACCTTGAACAGCTAACGATCCCGTTGACCCCTGAGCATTTCCACGCTGAGTAGTTTGTGAAGATTGTACAGTAAAACCAGCAGAACGTGTAGTAGCAGTCACATCAACTTTATCACCGTTTTTCACACTTGAAGCGGTTGCACCCGTTTCATTATACGCCTGAGAAGTTGAGGATTGAGTTACCGTTCCACCTGTTCGACCATTACCACCCGAAGATGCTTCACCTGAACCCTGAGATCCAGCTACAACACCACCACTATAATCATAACCAGTAGCAAACGCAACACCAGAGGCAAGCGTTAGTGCAACAATTGCACTTAAAATTACATTTTTCATTTTATATTTCCTTAATATTAAAGTTTGTGGGTATCCATACCCTATAAGTTAGTCCCTTAAACCATCTACATTAGTGTAAATGATTTTACATGATGTCATTATATACTGACCATCATATTCGTTATACACTATCCATTTCATTTAAGAGTGTATCAAATTCACCGTGTTCCAAACGGTTAATTATATCCAAAGTTAAAGTTTCAAATAAAGCCAGAAATTTAAAAGTTATTGGAGTTAAAACCCCACATTCAATGGGATTGATTTCAATACTTTCAATAAAAACACCTGCGGTTGATTTGGATTTCACAATTTCATTAACTGTTCCAAAATTCAAAAAAGTATCATTATCAAAACGAGCTTTAAAATTTGCCATGATTTATTTTCCTTTCTTTTTTTATTTCAATATGTGAATTGTCTCACACTTTAACATATTTGTGTATAGGTAAATTCCTACTTTTGTAAATTAATAAATATAAACATGAATATTACAATTATGAAAATTACATATATATTATTTCTTATTGCAGTCTTTTTTATAGGATATCATATAACAACAAATGCAAAATATACTTATTATAGTGAATGTGATTGTATGTTAAATGATAATTTATTGGAAGATTATTATCTTCATCACGATGATTTCTTTGATGATTTTGATGGTTATCTTCATGTTGATGGTGATCATTTACATAAAGATGATCATCAACACAAACATTAATTTGGTACGCTAGGGGGGATTTGAACCCTCGACACGGGCGTTAGAAGCACCCTGCTCTAATTCCGGACTGAGCTACAAGCGTATTATTTTTTCAATTTTTCAATTTCATCTTTTAATTTGTTAATCTGATACCGTTTTTTAATATTTTCAATAACAGACAATGCATGTAAATCACAACAATATTGATCACGATTTTTCCAAACCCAATCAAGTTCCCATTGTAAACCATTCATAATTACATTCCTATCATATTCATAGCATATCCATAACCATCTTGTGTTGGTGCAAATCTTGCTATAACATTATTTCCTTCAATAAAATGTGGATCAAGTTCGTGAAAATTAGACCATTCAATTAAAGATGAATTCATAACAATATATTTAATACCATCATATGTTATACAATCCGGATAATGAACTTCTAAAAACACTAAATCATTTTTACCTTGAATTACACGTAAAATACTGAATTTAAATTTATTTGGATTTGGTGCGGTATTATCATTACGATCATATTGTCGATTACATGAACTTGAATAACGTCCCCCAAAAACTCCCATTATAATTTAATCCATTCTGATATTTGAAACACAACCATATGAGTATATGGGACAATAGCCCACAATTCAATATAACCCAAAATTCCTACATATTCATTCATTATTACAACCTATTTATTATTAATAAAATCAACAAATCTTTGTTGAAGTTCTTCATCATAATTCAAGAATTCAACAATTCTATCTCGACTAAATGCTTCCCATTGAATCCAATTATAATGAACATCATTAAAATTCGTTATATGTGTATACGTTTCATAACTCATTGAATATAATGATTGTGCAATTGACTTGAAAATATTAAGTTTATTAGATTCATTACTATTTATGCTCTGCCAATCTTGGATAATTTCAACACCATTATCATACTGCATTATTAATATAATCCACAAATTGCTGTTGAAGTTCTTCATCATACTCCAAGAATTCACCAAGTGGATTACGTCTAAATTCATCCCATTTACAAGCACAATATATAGAATCATTATTATCAAATTGGGTTATTTCCACAAACGAATAATAATCCATAGAATATAAAAATTGAGCAACTTTTTTGAATTTATTAAGTTTAGACATTAACTATAATTCCTTACTGAAATACAAAATGGAGTAGTATCAAGATAACAATTAGGTAAAGTAAACACATCTTGACGTTTACCCTTATAAGAAATAAAACGTTTTTCTTTTGAACCCCGTCCTATAGTTTGAATTTTACGGGTAATGATTTCTACAACATTAGCCCGAAATCCATCAAAATCATATAAGACTGCAATTTTTGCTTCAAAACTCATTTCATTTCCTTTTGGAAGTTTTCTCTCAATTCAGATTATATTATTACACAATGGGATATTATTTAAAATATTTTTTAGCTTTTTTAGCTATCTTACATCCCCTGAAATTTATACCAAGTCTACAATTACCAACTTGATAATTATTTACATGTTCCGGACAATCATAATTAGTGCATTTATTGTTCCAGCTTTTGTTGCTATTAGCATCCGTTTGAGTTTTCCACTCCTTCATAAACATCCCCTATAAAATCATCAAAATTTGGTTTTATGCCTTCACCTTTATTAATAATTTTAAAGGTATACCAAGCATCATAAATATCACGACATACACTACATTTTCGATAATGATAAAGTAGTGTATTTGATTCTTCTTCACCATTCAAAGATTGTTCTTTATTATCAGAATTAAAATAGTTTCTGAAAAATTCCCAATCATGATCTGCACATAAACCAAAATATGTATGAGTATCCATTAAAATTCAATTAACCTCATAATTTCAGCAACATGATCAGGTTGTCTGTCAGCAGGTAAAATCTCCCCCTCTTGATTAAGACGAGCTTCATCATCAATTACATTTAATAATTGATCTTCCATTTTAAAAACCAATTGTTCAAGATCTGCCCGTTGCATAGTTCTTACTTTATTACCAAATGAAAATGAACTCATGATGAATCCCCATTAAGATTAATCACTTTAATTTCACCAGTTTTAATTTTTTCATGAATTTCATTTGTACCCATATTCAAAAATTGATTTCTGTATTTTGCAGTAGTTTTTGAAGCATCCCATGATTTTTCATCAAGATAAATTTGACCATCCCCTTCAATTTTTACCGTCCATCGATCATATGATTGAAGTATATAACAACCTTCAAAATAATAAGTGTATTGGTTCTTTACTACATTCCCCACTTCATTTAACATTGGTACAACTTTCATAATATTTTCCTTTTGGATTATTTATACACATATACATATTTATTTCCAGTTATTAAAAATGGAAATATTTTCATTCTTAACACCTTTTCTATATTGTATCCAACCCCTGAAATTACCACAATACATTGCATCAATACCAAGCAATTTAGCTTCAACAATTTTTTCCTGAATGATTGCCCGTTTAATGTATTCACCATCAGAAAATGGTTTAGCAACATGTTCTAATGGTGAAGCATGTACCGGATTCATTGTTACTAACATATCCCAAATTTTAATTGCTTTTTCAATTGAGAAATCCGATTTACGATAACTTACTTGACAGCATAATGATATTGAAATTTTAATTGCTTCTTCCAATGTAATTTCAATATCATCGGCAAAATATTTAGTCAGTCCGACAATAGGATGTATTTTATCAATGAATGGTAGATGATAATCTTCATCTACTATTTTTTCTGGAATTGATTCATCATAAGCATCTTTCATACATTCAGATAAATTAACAAATGTTGGATCAGCATCTTTGTGTAAACGCAAATGCCAAAAATTATCAATATCGGTCATACTAACGATAACATTCATATATTGATATGGTTCTAATAAACGATTACAAACTTGTTTATGATAACCAGCATCAGCAAATGTTTCAGCAAATTCACTGGCAGAAACCGCACTCAATTCCCAAAATTCTTCCGGAGTAATAAATTGAAGTTGCTGATCACCACATTCATCAACATAATCAAGTTGAATTAGTTCAGCATGTTCACCATCATCTTGCATACCTGATTTATTTTTACCAAATTGAACGGGCATTGCAGGATTTTCATTAACCTGTTCTAAAATTGTTTTAACTGGAATTGCTCTTGAACTTGATGCATTTCGGGAAAACATTCGATGTGTCATTACTTCTGCATGAATTATTCTTGGATAATGTAATCGGAATGTTGTTAATCGATCACCATTTTCACTTACAGAATCAGCAACTATTTCTGCATAAATACCTTTTTTACCTTCCACTTTTATCATAATAAATTTACCCTTTTTTGTTAATTTCGTTAAGTTGTTCTATTTTAATTAAATGTTTTAAAATGTTTTTCATTTCAACCATTTCATCAAACGTATAAGCAATATTCACACCATTGGGTTTTGTAATTACCCATTTCTTACCACGTTTATTATATTCCATTCGATCTTTCATAATACCCCTTCGGTATCTTTTTTTACTAAGATGGTTAAATCATCTTTTCTCAATTCCGTAAATTTCATCATTTGTTCTTTTGTAGCAACACATTTATCTAATTTACAAAATGGTTCATCTTTGTAATGATGTTCACACCACCTAAAATAACATTCAATCATTTCATGTGTTCCTTTTTAATTTATCGTACCGATATAAATAATGAATAAATAAATTTTCATCTTCATTTGTTAATACTGTCTTAAATGAAATCAAACCAACTTCATCATATAATTTTTTTATTGATAAATCAACAATATCACCTTTACCAAAAATGGATTCAAATTTATTCCATTGTACATTAGTCATACATAACATATCACTTCTTATTAACATTATTTGTTCCTTATGTATGTATATTTTTTGATAAATGGCTTTGGAAAAACCATTGAATTTCATGTTCACAAATTTCTTCAAATTTAACGATACCTTGATAATTTGACCAACGTTTGAATATATTTCGCCTAAGAAAATTTTCCAATCCTAACGCACACATTACAGTATCAATTGCTTTATCTGTAATCATGACACAAACCTACCAGTTTTCTCTTTTTTTGTAACTTCAATAATATCAGGATATGTGTATATATGAGCCAATGTATTGCAAAAATTAATATCAATATGTCTCTGTTTATGAATAAACAAAGATTCTTCTAATAATCTTTCTTTTTCTTTTTCTGTATCAACGATAATTCTAATCATAATATTTCCCATTCAATAATTGTTATATTATTGCCTAATCTTGTTTTAGCTTGTTCAATGCTATCAGCAATTAATGTACTTTCAAAAGATACATTATAAAATAGATATTTGACTTTATACCAATTACTCATGATTATTATATGTATCATAATAATCAACAAGAATTTGATTTTGATAACACTCAAACCCCATCTTGTTTTTATTGTTTACAACAATACCATTTTCTTTTAAACAGGCTGAACTAAAATCTTCATAAATTTCTTTATTTGCCTCTCCTTTAATCATAGCAACCATAAACACAAGACCAATTAAAAACGTTATAGTTCCAGCAACAATCCAATCAAGTTTTGACATATCGTTTTTCATTATTTATCGCCCATAATATAAACAATTTCAAGATTATATTTTTTATAATCTGTATTACCAAAATAATATTCACGATGATATGAAATTTGTTCATCATCAAAATAATACGCATCATTAATATCATCAGTAAAATTAAGTTTTATTTTTTGATCTGATTCAGGATCAACATCCAAAGATATTGTCCCGTTTTTATATTTTTTAATATAAATCTATTCATTGTCATTATTGATTCACCGTTCAATTATTATTTGATTTTCATAACAAGTATAATCCGGTAATGTAAAAACAACTACACCACCTGCATCATTACAACGTGCCTGATAATCTAAGAATGTGAAAGTATTTTTCTTACTTTCAACCATAGCATATATTAAACCACATAAAATTGCAACAAGAATTACAATTATTAGTGGTTTAATTATTGAAGATTTAATCATTGAAATAATCCACAAATGCAACATAATTTGAACCTTGGAAACATGTATTGCATGGATCTACATCAGTAAAATTAAAAAACATAGTATCGAATTTACAACTTAAACATGTTTCTTCAAGATTTATATAACGACATTCTTCTGTTTTTTTACACTCATTACAACTTGTCATTTAATACCCCAAGTGATTATTTTGTAATAGCCCATTTCTGAACAGTTGAATATAAGAATGAACGGAATTCGTTCTTATCAACATCAAACACAACTTGATGATTTTCGCCACTTGACGGACTTTTACCACCTTTATAATCCCAATCAGTAATTCCAGCAACTTCCGGACTATTAACACATGTCATTTCACGACTTGAACCATCTGCTTTAAGGAATTCAACCATAATGGTTTTTCCATTGTTTAGTGCTTGATGTAAATCGATCACCTGTTTAGAACTTATCATATTATTTACCTTTTTTTAGTTTAATCATGATCTTAACACATTATATCATTTTCGTATATATCCCATTGTGGGTATATATTAATTATTTAATCTATTTAATATATTGTAAATTGTATTAGAATCAATGCGACATTCAACATTCCCATGATCCAATTCTTGATCAAATTGACAATAATCCCCCTGATTTAAATCGAAATACATAAACATCCCATCATCCATACCACCATTTGTTGATTGAATATCTGCAATGATTTCTGCATCATGTTTTATTAATACATTATTTAAATCACATAAAAATTCAATTTTACGCCTTTTACGTTCATTGAACTTACTCATGAAAAATACTCCACATATTCTTTAACTTCTAAAACCATTTTATCCAATATATCAACTTCCCATCCATAAAAATCCCAATTGGAATTTCTAATATCGGTAGCAGAATCAGGATGATCATCCCATATAATTTTATTATCATGTGTACCACAATAATATAAACCATTTACATCCATCAAAACTTTTTTAATTTTCATCATAATGACTTTCCAAATAAGCAATATAACTTTTTAATGTTTTCAGTTGTTTGATTGTTCCCGTATTACCATCAACACGATTTTTAAATACCACATACTGATCTTTATCAGTAACAATAAACAAATCCAAATTCATCAGTAAATTTTTATTAAGTAAATAAATATCTTGAAAATCTAAATCACTTAATTCACAATTACTATCGAATTTATTATAATTAAATTGATCATCCCTTAAAAATGTAGATTGTAAAGAAATTAAACGATTTTTATCAATAATTAAACTATTCAGCATTATTTAATTCCCTAAATATATAAGTTCTTTTTCTTCATTTTCAATAAGACGTTGAATATCATCATCCCAAATTTCACCTGAATAATCAGCTAATAAATTTCTAACTTGACTATTACGACCATCATTATTCAAATCATATGTAAATTTCACACTGGTTTGGAATGTTTCAATTTCAAAATTAGCATTATGTTTTTCTAAAACATTTTTTAAATCTTGAAGAAAATACAAGCGATTTCTTACATTTTCTAATTCCCCTTCTTTATATTTTTCTAACATTATATATTTCCTTATTTAAAATGAATCACGAATTGATTCATTGATTTTGTCTGAAATTGAAAATGATAAACTACGAATAGCATCATGGGTAATTTTACCCATCGTATCCATTTGACCATTATAATTGGTTATACCTCTCGAACCCCCACCATTGCCACCAGAAATGGCACATGATGGACAATTATAACTTGTGTTAGCCAAGGCTGAGTTATTTGCGGCCGTACCTGTAGCCTTTACCACGTTGCCATATGGTGTATTATAATTGGTATATGTGGATGGTTGTAAACTCGAACATCCACTCATTAATAAAAGCGATACTAATAATAATTTTTTCATTTTAATTTCCTATATTGATGAAGTTAATAAAACTTTATGTTCTTTTAGCCATTCAACTTTTTCATATTCAAGTTTTTCAATTTTTTGTTCATGATATGCAATTGATGAATGAATCTCATACCACACCCTTAATGCATCATTAACCATATCCGGACAATAATCACGGGTACAATCTTCACAAGGAACACCTTCATTTAATTCACAACTCATTTATTAGCTATCCAAAATATTCCACCATCACGCACACGTTCTTCACCAACGGAAACAATTTTACCATCTTCCACATTAAAATATGAATTATATAATGCTAAACTTTTTTCTGGATCGGTTTTCTCGGATGTATATAATCCATCTTCAATCTGTTTACCACCAACAATACTTAATCCCAATTTGTATAAATTTGTAAATTCATTGCGAAAAGTTTTTAATGCTGAAATAAGACCAGAATTTTGTTCAGAATTCACGAACCCTGAATGTAATTTACATTGATTTCCACAACCACATGTACAATGTGGAGATCTAAACCACCATGTATGATAGTCTTTATTTTGTTCAAATTTCCAGACACGTTGCATGTTATATTCAAGTGATTCAAGTAAAACAACATATGTTCTAAGTAATGGCAAATCATCATCAATATCCAAATCTGCCATTAATTGAAATAGAGCTTCACGGGTTTCATGTAATTGTTCTAATTCCAATATATCTGTATCTGTAAGATTTTGAGATTTTATTAAATTTCTATTTAAGTTTACCATTTTCAGTAATCCTCATTAATTTTTCAAGTTCATACAATAATTCATCTGCACAATTTTCACGACCAATATCAACCCCTTCATCAAAATCTGCTGTTGCTGAATATGACATTGCACCTGGAGTATTCCACTTATCCATTAAATCATATAATACTTTTTCTTCACGTTTTAACATTTAATCTCCAATACCAATAATTATATAATATTTATTTCCATTAACAATACATGCTTCATATGCACAAATTGGGCTATAAAGACATTCATTGACAGTTGATAACCACATATCCGTATAAACTTCTATGCTATTAACATATTCTTCAAAAAACAAAATCATGTTGATGTAATCATTAACACCCTTTTGATCTTCCACTTTAACATCACGATAAACAACATCATAAGAACCAATATCATTTAAAAACTTATCATATGAATCCATTATTTTGCTCCTAATAATATAACAATTAGACCAATGGTACAAGCAAGTAAAATTTTTGTTATTAATATTGCAATATCTAAAAAAAATTATCAGACATAAATTTCATCATCTTCAAAGAAAACAGTATAAACACGATTGCGTTTTCTGTTTGCTTTACTACCATTTTGAGTAGTTAATGACACTTTTTTATGTTTGTCCAATTTACCCCTGAGTGTTAATGTTGATTCGACAATAACAGGATATTCCATCAATTTATCAGCGATTAAATCAAGATCATATAAATCCTGTTTATCTTCCGGAACTTTAAACCGAATATCGTTATCTTTTGAAATTGTAACTTTCAAATCTCTTGTGTTGGTTATAGTGGATTGATACATTTAAAATGCTCCATAAAGATTTTGAAATTGTAAACCAGTTAAGTCATTTTCTGCAAGAAGCATTAACTCTTGATATCGGGAATAACGATATTCCATCAATTTTGAATCATAACCACCTTCAATGTTTGCTATTTCGCCAACTTTTGTAAAAACTTGTTCAAGTTTGCTATATCCCAACATTTTGGATGCTAATATCAATGCCCGACAATGATCATTATATTCGGTACAATTAGCGATTTCTTTTATAACGGAAGAATTAAAATTACTCATTTTGATTTCCTTTTGGAAGTTTATCTTATTTCTCAATCACAAATACAGTATATCAGGATTGAGAAAAAATACATTGATCTAGATCAATTAAACAGAAACACAATCCTTATTCCATTTACCGATATGGATTGTATAGTAATAAGCACAATGGAAATAATCACTCTGAGAATCTGATTCATCCCACCATTTTTCTTTAATGATGTCATTAAGTTTAGACAACATTTCTCTTTGTAATGGCAAATCTTTATAATGTTCATCAATATAATATTGATTAACTTGTTCATCACCTTCAAAGCCGTGTGATTTTGGTGATTGCATAATGGCTACATTTACTTCACTGTGATTAAGCCTTCTGATTGAAAATTTCCAACCTTCTTTAATTGGAAATGCTTTCTTAATATTGTTTCTGATTTCTTTAACATCTTCGTTGCTAATATAAGCCATTTTGAATTTCCTTTTGGAAGTTTATCTAATTGGGGAACCTTTCCCCTCACCACAAGTATAGTATCTCATAATTTAACAATGGAGTATATACCCACAATGGGATATATCATTTTCTTGCTCGACCATATACACAACGATAGTTCATATTTAAACGTTCACCACAATACTTATCAATAGGATCATCAGGCAAGAGAACAAATGGCACATAATAACCACTATCATGACTATGATAAAGATATGTACCAAATTCACCTGTATGATTACCACCAATAATTAAAACCTTTGATCCAATATTCATTTAATAAGTATCCTTTTCAAAACTTTCAATAATCACTTTTAGTTTTTCAGCAATATGTTCAAATCCGGTATCAATTCCATCATCATAATCTTTGTTGCTGGAATCAACAATTTCATTTGGTTGGCTCAAATACTTGTACAACTTATGTAATTCGTTATTAAGTTTATCGGCAGAATTATATAAACTGAGTGTATATGTGTAATCATGGAAACGACAAAATTCTTCAAGTGTTTCAGAATCAATTCCAAAACAATCAATTAATTGATCCCAACCACCTGCAAATACATCACCATGTTCAATTAAGATATATCTATCACCATATTCTAACATTTTATTTCTCCAGCTCAACAGATTTATTTAAATCAACCTTGTTTTTACGTCTTTTAGCTTTCTCAGATTTTACATGAGCATGAGACTTAGACATCAAAGGATGATTGTAATATGGGTTTCTTGGATTTTTCATAGGATTCAACTTTAGCCTTTTCATGTTTTATTAATTTCCGTTCTTAATATGTACATAGTATAACACAATTAAATAAAATTACCAATCTTTCATTATGCTTCCGGAAAATATAATAGATCATCTTCTTCAAGTTCAAAATTGAACTCACCGGAAGTATTCATATCAAATCCTTCACGGTTGCCAATTTCAACTAAACGAATTACTTCTTCGAGAGCATTAACCAAATCTTGTTCAGTATCGCCCTCTGCTTTAACTTTTAATCTTAACATAATTATTATCCATCAATTTTAACAAAACCAATCGGAGCAACTACATATAATTCATAGTGAGCGATTGCATCATTTTCTGTTTTTGCTTCAAGTGGAATTTCAACCATCATTATATCACCGATATCAGTTGACTTTGCACCACTTGCTTTAAATAGTGGGGTAACTTCTTCATTTTTCCACCAACCTTCTTCGATGCTATTGGTTAAACGATAAGCATCATCTAATGTAGAATTAGTAATATCTGCAACGGCAGTAAAATAATCACCATTGATAAACATATCAGTTAATCTTTTTTTATTGTCCTCAGCTTTATAAGCCAATTCACGAATTAATTTCCAATTGGCAACATTAAGTTCACCAACAATCACATGATACACGGTAATATTAACATTAGGCATTTTTAATTATCTCATTAATTTTTTTAGAAAGGACAACAACAAGTTCATCACGTTTTCTGTAATAAAACGAAATTAATTCATTATTACTTGGATCATTTTCTTCAATCAGTTGATTGATGATTTGGTCTAATTCAAATAAGTTCATTGGATTTCCTTTTGGAAGTTTTTCTCAATTCAGATTATATTATATTAAAATTTATCCAAAATTACATTGATCTAGATCAAGATCTGTTTGTTCTTGAATGTACAATTAATTTAACAACTTCAAAATCATGCCAAGTATGATCCCACGATAAGATAATTTTCTCAATTTCATCAACTGTATCATAGGTTAATCAAATAACGACCCGTTTCCAAATCACGAACAATATACATAATCATATTCCCTAAACAAATGGTAAATAAACATCAGAGTTATGGATTTCTTTTGCTAATTGAATAGCACCCTCATTCCGACCATCTGAGCCACCTTTAGAATAACCATCCATAGCTTGTTTAAAGGAACGAAAAAATGCTTGTTGTAGCGTTCTATGCTCTCTCAATAGCACGTTTGAAATAGCCTGAGCAATATCATCATTAGACCCCATAACATTAGAAGCATCTAATAAATCTCTCATAGCTTTTTCAGCTTGGTCATAAGTATCGGACATTTTGTTTTCCTTCTGTGAAGTGATAAAATACAAGTATAACACTATTTCTTTAAATTGCCAACCATTGTTGGTGTAAAATGTAAATCAATTTCAATATTATTTGCTTTTAGTTCTTCAATAGAAATATAACCAAGTTCAGCACCATAACCAAGATTAGCTAAACCAAAGGCTTGAAACTGTTCATCTTCCATATCTTTTTCAGTAATGTACCAATCCATACCACCCATGAAATAATGTAAATAAGCAACAGCTTGATCACCCTTTCCATCCTGTTCATAAGTTTTTGGCATTTGTTGAATTAAATAATCCAATTCAACAACAGTATCAATAAAATATTGACCTTCTTCACCATCAATAAGTCCTGCTAAAATAGATAACTGAAAAGCTGGAACAAATGGTTTTAAATTTTTTAATGATTGAACTGCATCAGATTTTTTAAAGTTTGACATTTTGTTTCCTTTAATGGATAAGTTAGATTATATAATAACAGAATTAAATATAATTATCAATGTTTAATTCTTGTATTGTGCCTTTTGATTTTAATAAACGTAATGCTTTGTTATATAAATCCCTTACTGCTGTTGATGAAACACCAACTTTACCAGTTTGATAATTCATTAATTCATTACCAATTTCTTCAAAATTCATATCATGTTTGAATTTCATTTCCAAAATTTCAACATAACGTCTTTTATGTTTTCCCCATTTTGAATTTTTCTTATATTCAGGAAATGCAGTAGAAACAAAATCAAATAAACCACCATAATTATAATCAGCATCTAAAATCATTAGAAATCTACCATTGCATTATTAAAATCCCCAACTTTCAAATTACGTTCTTCAATATTCCATATATAAGTATCGTAAAGATAATCAAGTAATATATAATTTGAATATTTTCTGTAAGTGGAGGGATCTGTAATACTTTTGGCAAAACGAATTTTATCTAAAATCCATTCCCCATCATCTTTCAAAATTAAATGAACTTTAAACTCGGAATAACCATCATAATAACCATCATCATTCATATTATGAAATGAGTTATGAAGGATTAATTTACCATTTGATTTTGTCCAACTATAATCACAATCAATACCGGAACCACTTGGCATTTTTTCAATCAGATCATCAATAACTTGTTCTGTCATTCTCATTGTATTTTCCTTTTGGAAGTTTCTCTTAATTACAGATATACTATATCACATTGGAATATAATTTCATTGATCTAAATCAATTAAATGTTCCATGATTTATCCTTACATGATTCATATTCAATTTCTGTAATTTTGATACTTTCCTCAATATATTGAACTCTAAAACTAAATATTTGAATGTTATTCTTTTTAGCATATTCCAATGAACGCTCTTTTAACATATCAAGATATGCACATGGATCTTCATAGAAATATATAGCAACACCACCATATATTTCTATCCCTGTATTTTCAATCGCACATGGTCTAAGAGTACCTTGTTCATTTGGTTTTTGATACATCAATTCATCTAAATCTAAATCCATTTCATCATGAAACAACACCGATTCATCTAATCCAACTTCACAATCACCAAGAACACCCGTAACATATGCTGTCATTTCACGTTCAAAATTTCCAGCATAAGAATCTGTATCCACAACAAAAGAATAATAATTCATTCTACAATTTCCTCAATTTCTAAATTACTTATATAGTGATTATCATAAAAAGAATCCGTTTCATAATTCCACTCAATAACAGCAATAACATCATCTTCACTTTCACCTTCATAGACATCATCAAAATCTTCTTCTCTATAAGTGAATGATACATTAAATTTTTTCATTATTTTGAACCAACAATAGCTTTAATTGCATTAACATTAACAGTTGTAAGATTCTCTACCAAATCAGTAGAGACAGTTGAAACTTGACCATCTTTGATATTCACATTGAATTCATTTTGACCAATTTTTATAATTCTAACGTTCATTAATGATTTCCTTTCGATGAAGGTAAAGGTAAATATACAACACGTTTACCAATTTTCGATTTTTGATAACTACCAAGACGGGTATGTAAATGATTAGGATCATGATCCCAAATAAAGGAAGATAAATCATCAACATAACTTACTTTAAATACGGAACGTGGAAAATCAGGATATTCATCATCACCAACAATAACATATTTAACATTATCTCTTTTTGCCTTTGATAATGCACGATCAGCCCAATATTTTATTTTACTAAAAATCCCCTTAGATTTTTCACCAAACCAATTATAATCATTTTCTAATGATTGATTGTGGGTATATTTGTAATATGTCGCTTGAACAATTTCACCATTAATTGATAATGGCAAAGTTTTTGATGTTGCTGAATATACATAAATCGACATTTGTTTTTCCTTTTGGAAGTTTTTCTTAATCAACACACATAGTATTACATAATTAATTATATATTTATATACCCACAATGGGATATATTACTCAGTTATTTCAATCCAACCCTTATTGTATAATTCGATTAAAGGTTTTAATGAACTTTCCGATAATATTACTTTTTTCCAAGGATTATCATAATACAGGGTTTCATCTTCACCTTGATAAGATTCAACTTCACGCTTCATTCCAATAAACCAATCTGTTTTATCAAACATACATGTATTGGTTTTTCTATGAACATAAATGAACATAAAAAAATAATCTATAATATATTCTGATTCTGTAAATGGAAGATTACTTATATCCAATGTAAATAATTTTTCCACAATAGACGGGAACATTTGACCTAAACCATCATGAGTTACTTCTGAACCCTTTCGCCAAATACGATAATCTTTTTTATTCCATTGTTGATAATTATTGGCATACAGTTTTTGAAATTTATATCCAAGTTTATTTAACTCTGCATATTTTCCGGTAAATTTAACATATTTCATCATCACGTTCCATTAGTCTATTAACAACCAATCAAGTTCTTCATCAACATCAACTTCTACAATTTCAACCCAACCCTTATTATATAATTCAATTAAAGGTTGTAGTGAATTAGGATCAATGGATGCTTTAACCCATTCATTAAAATATTTATTATCATCATGATAAGATTGAAGTTCAAGTTTACGACCAATCTCAAAATCAAGATTATTAAAACTACATTCTTTTGTTTTTAAATGTATATAAATATTCAGATAAAAACTATCTATAATCTTTTTTGGATTTATAATAGTTTTAATATTACTAAATGGTAAATCACCCATATCCAATGTAAATAACTTTTCCACAATAAAAGGAAAATAATCATCAAGATCGGAATTCAGTAAATATGAACCACTTACCCAAATCGAATAATTATCCTTTTCCCATAAAACTTTTTCACCATGGGAAGTTTTATAACCATAACCAAGTTCTTCTAATTTATTAAAACTGCCTGTAAATTTAACATATTTCATAATTTATCCTATATTGTATTTTTTATATAAAATGTCAATTTCATTAAGAATAAACTCAGCTTCGGATTTATTCGTTTCAAAATGATCAATATCAATTAAATAAGTAATTGATTTATATACCTTAATTAATGCATCAAGAGCACCATAAAATGCAAAATATTCAACTGACAATCGAACATCTTTACCTTTTACTGTTTGCTCTAAAACACGTTTATATTGCTCAATTGAATCTATAACAGTTTCATCATTTTTCATATTCGATCCATGCTTTATTTGTTTCAAAGTTAGATTTAATTTTAAAGTCAAAGAACCATCTAAACATAATATGTTTTTTACATGGAGCATTTTTCATATTATAATTTGAAAAATCCAAAACTTCTTTTGTTCTAATAGATGGTAACACAATTTTCAAATAAATACCAGAAAATTTTCGACCAAAATCATACAATCTTCCAAATGAAATAGTATGATTTGGGAATATAGTACCTGCAAGGATATCTTCAAATTTTATGAAAGTTTTACGCATTTTACACCATGTTCTTCTAGTTTTTGAATACCACTTTTACAACTATAAATTTGATGATAAAAAAGTCTTTTAATTTTAGCAGACAATAATAGACTTGCACATCGTTCACATGGCATCAAAGTACAATAAACATCAGCACCAACACTTGATTCATGGCTAACCATTAATTTTCTTAATGCATTATCTTCTGCATGAATAACATTGTATTTTGTTAATTCACCTGTTTCATCTTCACAACAATTATCTTCCCCTGCTGGTGTACCATTATAACCAATAGAAATAATATTTCCACCCTTGACTATAACACAACCAACTTGTTTTCGTTTACAATGTGATAATTTCGCACATTGTAAAGCAACATTCATGAAAAAATGATTAAACTTGGTTAATTTATAAGGTAATAATCGTGTATACCATAAAACAATAAATTTAAAAAAACGATCAATCATTATTATATATCCGTTTAAATTTATTATCAACCAATTCAAAAAAGAAAAAATTTGCGGTAGAATTTTTACCGATATAGGCATATTGGTTAGCACCATGCATACACTTCATTGTATTTGGCTTAAACCAACTATTACCAACATGACCTGCATCATCACAAGACTTTTGCAAACACCGCAATATTTCTTCTGGTGTACATAATTTTGTTTTAACATTACCCATATTACTATAACAGCAAGATGGTTCTTGATTCGGTTCAGTTGTTAAACTTGCATTACTTTTTGGTATTGTATCAACACTAGGACAAGTTGTATTACCATTTTCAATATCTAATATAGTTTCATCAAGTGATTTTATTATATCTTGCATTGGATTTGGTTCAGTTGTTAAACTTGCAACACCACGACCAATTAAATTATTAAGTGGATTCATTCTTGTTGGATAAATACCATCATTCTCTTTTAATGGTTTTATTAAATTAAACATATCTTCAACGGATAATTGTGGTACTATATCGGCAGGGGGAATATAAAATTCTAATTCACCATCATGTTCTTTGAATTTAAAATGTGGTGAATTTTTACCAACATATTCATAATATGTTCCATTTTCATCACGTTTTATATTTACTTGAACCCATGTTTTAAGATCAACAACACCTTTTTTAATATTATCAGAAATCAACTTCAATGATGCATCCACACCCATAAAATAATAATTTTCAATATCATCGGGTTTCAAATCAAAAGAGATATCATCTTTTTCAACATCATCATCAAAAAATCGTTCAGCATCAGGATTATCATCAAACCACATTAAAAATAAAGCACAACACATAGCATGAGCCAAATGTGATTTAGTTGTTTCTGTATCTGATTTATCACCATAACGATATTCTGTGATATGTCTTAACATGGCATCAAAATAACGTTCTTCTGCATTTGGTACTTTCTTCCAATTATCATCAGAATATTTTTTTGAACCAAAGGTTAAAACATCAACAATTTGTTCTACTTGTTTATATGGCAACAATCCCCATCTTGGTTTATCATTGTCATATTTAACCCCTTTATTCATTTTCAATACTCCACTTTATGTATCCATGATGTTTTGATTCAACAGTGATAACAAAAAAATCATCATTAAATATAATTACATATCGACCTTTTTGATGATTTCCATCATATTCATATTTAACAACAGAAAATTCAATGTCATTATCATCCAAACATTCATGAAATGATTTCCAAATATTATCATATTTGTGTTGTTCGATTTCATATAATGCCGTGTACAAGGATATCAATTTCATAGCATATTCATGATTAGTCATTGGCTTTTACCTCAAATACTCGATCACCTAAAATCCAAACACAACGATTACCATATGGTTTAACGTCATAACCTGTTATTTCTCCAACAAGTTCAAAAACATTAGTTCCAATTTCGCTTGCAGGAAAAACAAGATTCAATACCCGTTCATATTCAATAAGATATGATGGTCTATTGAAACGTATCCAATCACGTTCACTAAATATTACAATATCATCATCAACATATGCAACATAATCATTAACATTAAGTATTGTTGCTTCACCATCCGATAAATATACATACATAGAAGATTCAAATGTATCACCATCCGATTCTAATACAGTTCGATATTCACCGACACCTTTTAAGAAGTATAGAATATCTTCCCAATTTTCACCATTATATTTCATTGATTTAACCATCATACTGTATTTACCTCATAGCTGTTAGTTGTTTCATTTGTTGTAATTTTGCAAAAAATGCCATTAATTTTATGCCAATCTGTAAATTTTACTGGCTCAATAAACAAAGTATCATCTGAAATAGCTGTAATCATTTCAAAGATATAAGCATCGGGAAGAACATTACCACGTAAAATATTCAATAATCGTTCAACTTCACTTACATCTGTTGGTTTGCTGTACAGTTTCCATTCTTCGGCAGAAAATATTTCCATTTCACCATCTTTCATTGAAATCACATCACCTGCAACAGCATTAATATCAGCCGATAATTTAGAAATAAAAGATATAATTTCATCACCATCTAACTGTTTTATATATTCTCCATATTCATTATGACTGACAAGAAAACGCAAAACATCAGCCCAATTATTACCATCAAATTCTATCCAATCTTTATTCACATCATTCACCTTGATTTTTGATTTTAACCATATTAACATGAATTTGATATCATGTCAAGTAATATTATAACACATCATCCAATTGATATTCACTTTGAACCAATTGTCTAAATTTTTCATTAGATACAATTTCTTTCATCATTTCATCATCAGCTTCAACTTCTTTACGTCTTAATTTTTTGCCGTTATACTCATACCAACCCTTAGTAGGATTTAAAATTATCTCATATTTAACAGCAAGTTCAAACATACCGGAATATTTATATATACCACCAACATATTTAACATTAACAGGAATAGCCATTTTTTCACGAACAAAACGGGATTTTTCAGACTTTAATATAAAGTTATAACCAAGCAATTCTTTACCATCTTTATCTTGTTGCTTACCAACAAATATAATAGTATCACTTGCATAAATTGTACCAGTACCACCACCAAGAACTTGTTTAGAAAACATTTCTAACGTTTGATATGTGTGTCCAACTACAACCAATGGAATATCTTTAATTATTAATCGTGCAGTAATCAATCTAAACAGGGATTTAATCATTTTAGCTCTTGTCATATCAACAGTAGTTTTACCATCTAAACTATCCTCAGTTTCTTTAATTGAAGCAAGATTACCAATAGAATCCACCATGAACATAACTTTATCATCACGATCAAACCCTTCTATTTGATTTAACATTTCGGTTCTTAATTCTTCAACAGTTGCAACAGGGAAATGTATAACACGTTCCGTACCACTTTTACCAAAGAAATTAAAATATGATCTTGGTGATCCAAATTCAGAATCAAAAAAGACTAAAATGCCTTTTGGATTTTTATCTAAAAATGCTTTACACATATTCAAACCAAACAATGTTTTAAAGTTTTTAGATTCCCCTGCAATTGTAGTGATACCACAATTAAATCCACCATCAACTTCACCTGATAAAATTAAATTTAATGCAGGTATTTCTGTTACAATCGGATCACTTTTATCCAATAATTCAGACTTTTCCAATGTATCAACATATGGATTTGATGTATTTTTAAATACTTTTTTCATTAACTCATTCATTTAAATTCCTTTTTAATTTTTTATCAAACACAACCATTATTACTTAATACAATGCCAACTCTATCCATTATAGAGGCATGGTATTCAGTTAATAAATCATATCCTGTTAATTTCCTTTCAACGGGAGCACCATCGACCAACGATATTGAATTAACAACAAATGCCAACGATCCTTCCTGTTTTATAATTTCGACAACATCAATAAGATTTTCTAAATCTTCAATCAAACAATCTTCAACTTTCATAATTTATCCCCATCAAAACAATCAAAATACGCTTCTCGATATGTAGAATAAATATCGTTCATTGAAGATGTCAACCACGGAGTTATTGCATCAGTAGCACATTCATGTTGTTTTAAATTCTTTTTTAATTCTAATATTTCTTGTTCAAGTTCTGAAATTTTTAGATCTTTCTTTATATTCCATTCTTCTTGTTTTTCAAGTAACCACTGTTTTTCACTTTTCATTATTTATTCTCCAATTAAATATTCACATACTGCTAAAACGACTGCTTCACTTGCAGTATCCATATAATCACCACAATGATCTGCTTTCCATGATGATTTATCAAAACAACAACATACCTGATTATCAGAATTTCCGGTTACATTAATATTGTGTCCAGCACCTTCATGTATGGTAAGTGCCAACATAGCCCAATTAATAGCCTCTGCTAAATTCTCTTTTACAAAATCAGGAACTTTATCATATTCTTTTTTGAGTAATTTATTCATTACCTACCCATCATAAGTTGTATATCCTTTGCTATATCTGAAAAATCTTTTATTTTTTCCAATACATCAATTTTTGAATATTCATAATTTTCAATTATATTCCATCTTGCTTTACCATCCCAATTCTTATTCAATACAATTGAAGTATCAGTTATATCATTAACTCTAACTTTAGTTAATTTACCATTTGGTTTATCTTCCGGTAATCTTACAAAATAAACCCTACCAACTTCAACTTCATATTTTCTTAAATATGGATCATCCACATTACTTATACTCATATTCATTAGAATAATTTCCTTATTTTAGTTGATTCCCATCCAATACAATCACAAATTGAATCAATTGGATTTTTATATGCTTTAATATATTGAGTATGATAATCAACATATTCATTTAAACCAAATTCATCAGGTAAGTAATCTGGATATGATATTACATTACAATGAGCAGGATTTGGATCTTTTAAATACATAAATTTAATTTTATTACCATTTCTAATCGGAGTCATTTTTAAATCACGACTTTCAATGATACGATTGTATGTCAATGATCCCTTAACATGTATTGGTGTTCTACTAAAAAAACCAGATGGACATGTCCACTTTTTAATATCATTAATACCTCTTGGAAATGATATATCAATAATGGGGGAACCTTTAAATTTGGTTTCAAAATCTTTTACATATGTTTGCAATTCAGCTTCATTTTTAGTTAAAATAATTTTAACACTTTCTTCAATAGCATTACGGCATATTTCCGGTGTTGATGATCTAACTGATTCTAAACCCATAATTTTCAATTTTGGTGTATCATAAGCAACACCTTCTGAGTTATGAATTAATAATGCATAGTTTTTCTTTGCTCTCCAAAATCCACGGCTTGCAATAATTTCTCTTGACATATTCATTTTTTGTTCATATGAATTCATATATTCTTTCAAATCATCATATGCTTTATGAATAATTGGTTGAACATATCTTTCAGCAAATTTATCAATCAATTCAACTTTTTCATCAAGTGTTTTATCTGGAAAGTGTTTATCAACTAATGGTTTTAATGTGAAATAAAATGAATCTGTATCACCTGCAATAATAAAATCAACATTATCTGTTTTTAGAATTCTATTTAATTCATTGTTGACACGTTCCGATACCCATCGAATAGCCAACTGTCCAAACATTGTAATACCTTCTGCAATTCGTACATCATAAAATCTTGAATACTCATTACCTATCATTCCATAACATGAATTAAGACAAACCTTAATTGCCATTTGCATAACTTTATTTTTTGATTGTTCATTTTTCCAGTAGGCTTTTTCTTCTGGATCATCACAATCTAATGATTTTTGTTCCGCTTCCAACATGGCTTTTTTGAATACTTTTCGTTTAAGATATAATTGTTTAAGCATTATTGGAATAACACCATCTTCATCTTTTTTATACATCGAACCATTAGCAGATAATGCTAAATTATGATATAATAATGATTTTTTTATTGGTATCTCTTTAGCAGATACAAAATCATCAACACTCATACCCAATTCAATTTTGCCACTATATTCATCCCAATATTGTGTAATATCCAGATCATGAGAAATATCATCAAATTCAACTAATTTTTCAATACTGATATTATTTTGCATCATGATATGTGGATATAGTCCATCTAAATCAAAACTTACAATCCAATCAAACATTCCAATTTTAGGTTCAAATACAACAGCACCTTCATATTTTTCAGACTTTGAAAAATCCTTTTTTGGTTGTACAACAATTTTATCTTTCATCATTTCAACATAGATAAATTGATCCCATAATCGTACTTGTGAAAATACATCATCATAATTAATGTGTGTCATATATGCCAAACTTGTTGTAAGCATAAACATATTAAGTTTATCATCAAGACGATCAATTAATTTAACGTCCTTGATGTTATATGATACATATGTTTGTGGATCATTTCTTAACAAATCATCAAGATTTCCATGCTCAGAATAATCAATTTTTTTATCACCTAATTCAATATAAGCAATATAATCTAAAGAATATCTTTCTCTTGTTTTAAATGTGAATTTTTTATACATCAACATATAATCCATAATAGATATACCTGCCAATGACCAAATAACTTCACCCTCTGGTGTTGTTCTTGATGATACGGCATATCTTTTATTATGTTTATAAGCACTTGGAGCCATAAGTCCAATAAATTGTTCACCTAAAACGTTTGATATACGATTAATTATATATGGTACATCATATCCTGCACAATTCCAACCTGATAATACATCAGGTTCTAATCGTTTCCAAAAATCAAGAAACTTCAATAACAAATCTTCTTCATCTTCACATTGTTTATGGGTAACATCATCATCTTTAACAATATAATCAATACAAGAAAAAGCATAATAATGTTTAGTTCCATTATGTCTAACGCCAACCGTGATAGATGTTATTGGTTGTAACGCTTCTTCTGGTTTTGTAAATCCTTCATCACCAATTAAATTTTCAATATCAATAGTAGCAATTATAATTTTATTAATATCAAAACTGACATCATTTGGATATAGATTTTGAATACATGATAAACGCCATTGTAATTGTCCATGAATTTCCAAAACACTTTTATATGTTTTTATATATTCTTTGGCATCTACAACTTTATCAAACGATACTTCTTTGAGGTTTTCACCCTTAACGCCCTGAAATTCCGAAACTTCATTTGATGGAACAAAAACACTTGGAGTATGATCTATAAATCTTGAATATTTATGACCGCTTCCATCTACATATCTATGTAGAAATTTATTTCCCATTTGAGAAATGTTTGTATAAAACATAATTTATCCTTAAATTATTAATTAATTTTATTTTTTCTCAATTGTATTTTTCATTGATTGAATAATGTTTGCAGTATCTTTGTTTTTAAATTCTATACTTTTAATATATTCAGATATGTTTTGAAGTTTATGATGTAATTTATAAATCTTATCTTGATATGGTTGAATTAGTTTATCACGATCAAACCTATCTTTACTGTATAAGTCATAATAAATTACGTTCAATTTATTATAAGATTCTTCAAGACGTTCAATTTCAAGACATGCTTCTTTTAATAAACGTCCTTCTTTAACCTTTCCCTTTTCAACCAACCATTCATTTTTATTATCCCATGAACAATAATAATCTCGAATCCGTTCAGTTATACTTTGCTTTTTACTCATGATATATTTTTCCTTAAATTTCAAACATTATAGCAAACAATTGGGTAAATTGCAAGCTCAAATTACGTTATAATGATATACTCAGTTACAACAAAACTGAGTATATCCAATTATTAAGGCAATAACGTTGGTTTCATTAAATTATTATCAGGCATGATAATTTTACTGAATGTTGTATTGTAATATTCAGTTAATTTTGCATTTGGAGTCAACATATGACGAATATCATCAGTTGCATTAAATTCGCAGTTATCTTCTAAGCTGAATGGTAAATATGGAATTGTAAGTAATTTACCTTGTTGATCAGGCATAAACGCAACTAAATTTTCACAAAAAATGTATTCACCATCTGTTTCTGTAATTGTTGCTAATAAATTTTCACCCGTTTTTAATACCAACAAATATAACTTATTTGTTTCTATCTTGTCTTGCATTATTCACTTCCTTGTTTGTCTGGAAAAGTATTTTCCATTAATGTTTCAATGTCTGATTGTTCGTTAAAATATTCTTCCTGTGTGTTATTATGATATAACCCAATCATTATATTTAAACGACTTGCCGTTAAACCGGATTCTTTCATAGTATCAACCATTGCTTTTTTTGAACTTTTCATACTTTCATTGAAAAGTTCAACTTTAGTTTTAGTTTCACTAACATCACGAATCAACGCATTAATTTTCACCAAATCATTTGGTGAAAGTGTAATAGCTTCATTACTCATTATATAATCCTTTATTTTATTGATCATTCCATCATTGGAATTTTTTTACATCTTAAACTTTCTAAATAACATGAACAACATAAATGTGCATCATTAATAAATTTACCATTTAAAACCATTGTTATATGATATGAATCTGAATGAAAATTTTTAATTTCTTTCAAACATACAACACATTTTCGTTTTTCATTCATCATTTCCGTCATTATAGCAGACACACATAATATTGTATATATCCCATTGTGGGTATATTATTTTTTACCAGTTGAACCAATTCCACCAACACGATCTGTTTTTTGTTGTGGGGGTTTACGCATTTTTCGGGTTGTATGTACAACACTTAATTGTAATTCACCCTGAGCGATACGATCACCATTTTCAATATAAACTCTTGCACCGGAAGAATTAAACACACTTACATATACTTGCTGATAATAATCACTATCAATAATACCTTCGGAATTGTTAAGTTTAATTCCTTCTTTTAAAGATAATCCACTTCTCGGATGTAATCTAAAAGAATAATTTAATGGAATATCCAATTGAACACCAGTTGGAATTAATGCACGATCTTGTGGTTCAAGAACAATACATTCCGTTTCAAGATGTGATACATTTTTACAATATACATCACGTTTACGATTATTCAAATTCCATACATTAATTGCTTTACCTTTGGGTAAATATGATGATATGTCATAACATGCTGAATTTTTGGTAGCACGTTCCATAGATTTAACATCTTCAAACATTTCAAAGATACCCAATGAAGGTAATTTTTCTATGGGAGTGGGGGATGGTGGTGCTGATTTTGGTCTGGAAACTCTACTCTGTTTCTTGCTATTACTTTTTGTTGTACCTTCTGTTAAATTACCTATTTCCATTACGATCACTTCCTTTTTTAGTTCCAATGTTATAGTGGCTTTCAAGATTCCAATTGCTTTTATCTTTAAAAGACACAAATTTTATTTCATGTGTTGGTTTGAATTTTAGATAGTTCAATAGTTCCGGATTATCAACTTTCAATAAATTCCATTCATTTAACAATTTAACTATTGTATTTCTACATTCTAAATCATCTTCCGTTATTTTATTTTCTTTACCATCCAATACCAACAATTCATTTTGGTGAATTATTGCATATTGACCCCGTTTGTGTAATATATAACAAACTTGGTGTAATGTTGATATACTGCTTTCGTTTGATTCTTCATATCCAATTCTTGTTAAGGTTTCTTTAATTTTTAAAAAATCATCATGTTCTTTTAATTTAATTAATAATCCCATATCCAAAAATGGATCAACTTCTTTTGATTGCCTCATAATTTATCCTAAATATTATTATTATATTCATATTTAGGATAATTAAATTATGTGTTTTTACAATCAAATACCTGATAATAGTTATATTCTTTTACTCGAATATCACCTTCATCAACCCATATAGTAGATCGATATTTTTCTTTAAAAAAGATCCATTTTTGTCTTGTTGATGTATACCAAATTTCAATTTGAAAAAAATCACCATCATTACCAATACGCCATTTTCCCGTTACCCCTGCTTCTTTAGTATCCCATAAAGTAGGGGAAGAACAATAAATATAATAGTCATTATTTGAGAATAATTTCATACGTCATAATTCCTTTTTTTATCACCACCAATATTCATTTTTGATTTAATGATTTTTAATTGTGCTTTGGTTAAAAGTTTCATTGCTATTTCTGTATTTTTGTTATTATAACCATAATACTTTTTAACAATCAAAAAATCTATTGAAGGTTTTTGTGGTTTTGTCCACTTAGCAAAACGTTTTCGTTTTTTAATTGCATGAAACAAATATTTAAATTGTAGCACTTTGCTACAATCTGGAAAACGATTCATTTCATTAGCCATTAATACAGTATCAATAGTATAACTAAAATTACGATTACTTAAAAATGGAAGATAATTTAATTTAATTTCAGAATCTTCGGGCATTTCAGATTTTGTATTAATTAAACCAATATAATAAAATGCATCATTCTTCATAATAAGAACACCCCATAGATGTTAATTTACGTTGGATTAAATATTCTACACCTTGATCATAAACATGCACCAAACATCTTAATTCATGATTATCAATTACATCTGGTGTATTAATACGTTCATCACATATTATAATAAATTCATCACCTTGAATAAATTTTTCCAGACTTTCATTTAATATCAATTTTAAACCTGTTCTGGTGGTGGTATCATTCAGTATAGTATAATAATGATAAAGACAATCATCAACTATTTTCAACAATTTACTAAATCTACTATTATCACTCATACAATAACCTCCACTATAACTTTACCATTTTTATCATAAACTTTACGCCTGAATATATACAGATTAGTATCATCATTATATATAATAACCTCATATATTAACATTCCACTATCAATATGTGAATTATTCCGTTCATCACAAACAACTATATAATCATAAATATCATTATGATCCAAATAATTTTCAATCATAAAACTTGTCATTATTCTGGTATGTTCATCATTCAACTTACATGACACTAAGTTAAGAACAAGTTTATCAATAATATCCATGTGAACATTTAGATTCAATCTATCCATTACTTAAATTCCACCGACATCATTAATTCTGTAAAGAACGCAATTGTATTAATTTCCTGATCAGCAACAAACCCAACCTTATATTGATATTCATTCATAATCATAATTGCTTCCGGAATTGATTGAGGTTTCAACATAACATCAAGTTTATTATAAACCATGTGATTTAATTCAACCAAACTAATATCACTATTTAAAGCAACCCATTCTCTCAATAATTTAAATTCTTTATTTTTTAACCAACCTGTTAAATCTTCAACATCATTAACAGATAATGTATTAGTTAATTTTTGATTTAATTTTCCATCAACAATATTACTTTGGATTTCATTTAATATTTTTCTGAAATCGGGATTATGTTGTTTAATTATATTACCAATTACATGACGATCAAATTCAACACCTTCCAATTTCAATATTTCTTCGGTACGATGTAAAAATTCTTTGGCAACAGTTAATTTTTCTGGTTTGGTTAAATTGAATTCAATAACAGAACATCTTGATCTTAATGGTTCTATGATACGATTAACATAATTGCATGTTAATATAAAACGGCAATTTCTTGCGAATTCTTCCATGAAACTTCTTAGTGCAGGTTGTGTAGATTGTGCATTTAAATAATCAGCTTCATCCAAAATAACAACTTTTCTTCGTGCTGTTATTGATACACTTGAAGCAAAATTCCTGATAGGTATTCTTAATGTATCAATATTTCCATTTTCAGAAGCATTAATTACAAGTACATCAGATTTTAATTCATTACATAATGCTTTTGCGATTGTCGTTTTTCCAATACCTGCTCCACCCGATAACAATAAATGTTGGTGATCGCCTTTCTTTACAATTTCATTAAAAATTGATTTATATCTTTTTGGTAAAATTACATCTTTAATTGTTTGTGGACGATATTTTTCCACAAACAAAAATTGGTTTTCTACAACATCCATATTTTTAAATCTCCATAATTTATTTTAAATCTTTAATTTGCTACCCCCAAGAATAGCATTTCCACATGTAATCAATCCATCTTCTTCATCCTGTGAAGGGATGAAAATTAATACATCAAACCCAGCATTTTTAAAACTTTGTTCCGGTTGTTTATATGGATAAAAATTACTATATCCATCAATAGTTACAATACCATTTTCACGACAAGCATTATTATTATGAATTGGTGTAATCTTAACCATCCAATTATCCGGATTAAATAACTTTGCTAATTTTTCACCATTACATTCATTACCAGAAGCATATGCAAAATTCAAACAATATTTTCTGCCTATTGGTGGTGGTAATTTTTTGGCGAATTTAGAAATTTGTTCTAATGACAATGCTTGTCCCTTAAACATTTCATCACGTTGTTTATCACATGTTGAATTAATACTGAATTGTAATCCTGCTTGTCCAGTAAATATTCGGTTTTTAATAATTGCAAACTGAGCAATACGATCTAATGATTTCTCACTCTTTGGCAACATTGTAGTAAATACAGGGTGTATAACTTCAATTCTAATACCCAATTCTTCTTGAATTTGAGGTTTAGCAATAGATAACCAATTGCTAAATGATATTACCTCAGAATTAAATGTTGGTTCTCCCATTCTCGCAAAATGTATATTTAAACGATCTGTATATTTTACATCAGGGAAACATTTAAATGCATTATATAATTGATCTTTTAAATCTTGAAATGTTGCATTGCCTCGAAATTCAACTTCCGGTACATCACAAAATGTACATTTCATTGGACAACCATATTGGGTTGATAAAGTAATAACCCATTTTTCCTGTAATGGCTGTATCTCGCCACTCGGAACACCATTTAATTCCCTTGTATATCCAAGAAAATCCGCTTTAATATTTTTCGATTTACCATAATCCCCAATGGATAAAGTTTCAAGTTCACCCTTTGAATAAGTATCTGTAAAAAGAAAGCCCGTTGGTAATTTTATTTTATTCATGTTAAACTCCTTAACATTAATTTATTTATGATCTGAGCAGTATAGCACACTCAGACCGCTTTTGCAAATATTTTCTTAATATTTTTTATAAATCCTTCTGATTTATTTTTTACATCAATATAAACAGCATTTGTATCATCACCAAAAATGTATTCAATTCGGTTTTCAATTTTATTAAAATCACAACCATTATCAACAACATCAACTTTACTGCGTTTTACTTTGATGGTTTCACGTTCAAGATCATCTTCATAAATCAATTTATCATAAACCACTTTACGAACAAATGTACCTTCCTTAAAACGATTTGGTAATTCTTCCCAATGAACACCAAGATCATCTAACATTTGAAGTTGGTGTTTCTGGTTTTTACCTTGTAGTGCTGTATGACTAATATGTGATTGTGCCAGCATTTGAATACTGTTTTTAATTGAATCCTGTACACGCCACAATAATGCGTTCCATGCTTCCATTTTGGTAGGAACTTGAAAAAGTCTACAATCAAAACTTGGATATAAATCAGGTAAATCTTTAACTTGTTTTAAATGAATCAATTCATCGTAAAATTTTACAGATGCTAATGATGCTAAATTACTTAACAATTTGTGTTTCTTACCATTGAAAAATATTTGTGAATCAACATTATCTGTATATAGAATTAATGTGATTTCATCCGATTGTGTATAACCAATTAAAGCATTAGATTCTTTAACCAAAAATTTAGTTGTTTCCACCATAGCTTTTGACATATCTTCATCAAATGGTTCAAATGATTTTGTGAATTTACTAAATGACCGACCATCTAAACGAACGATTGTTGGTAACATTGGAATCAAAAATTTATCTGTTTCCAAACGTTCATAACTTTTAATACGATCACCTAAGTTATCTTTACTGCTCATAATAATTACCCTTTATCAAAATATCGACAAACAACAAATTCAATATTGTGTTTATCTTCAAGTTTCTTTAATTTCGGTTCAACATCTTCCCATCTTAAACCACCACGATCACAACCAATTTTAGGTATATAAATTGTGGTAATAAGATTATTTTTTGCTACATTACACACCTTTTCAAGAGAGTCAACAATAGCAGTTATGTTAGCATAAACACCTGCAAACCCATAAAATTCTTGTGTATAGCAATTGAATACCGATAAATCTTTATTGATAATAACTTCATCAATACTACCTAACGCTGGAACAGGATTTTTACGACTCATATATTGAATCTTAACTTGCTCCCATTTGGTATATAATGATTTAGCAACACCAGATCCCATTTTCACACGCCTATTAACGCCATGTGCAATAAAACCTTTTTCAATAGTTGTTATATCTTTAAATATGATTTCCACATTATCTCCTTATTATAAATGTACCAATACATCATTCCCACTCTTTCTAAATGATGGTATATGTTTGTGAATAGATATAAATGCTTTTGCCCAGCGATCAATATCAATATTTCCATCTTTATCAATATATTTTGAATAACATAACTCACAACAATCAAACATATGCGTTACACTCTGTCCATCAACATGACACAAACATGTACATACTTTTGTTTCTTTCACATTAACTCCAATTTAGCACGATAACATTAAATGTGTTATCGTGCATTTAAAATGATTATATATAATCCATTAATCAGCTTTGGCTAACCAATACGTTAGAGATAGTGTTTCATTTTTGAAACAAACCAGATTATCATAAACAGATACGTTATAAGATGCAGGTAAAACTTTAACATTATCAACGAATAGTTTTACTTCAAATTCACGCTCACATAAACCCAAATCCATTTCATATGTATCGGCTGTACAATTTGAACTATCAGACAATTTCACTTCAATTGTTTTACCATTTGATGTAAATTCTAAAGTATCAAATCTCATAACAGCACTTGCTTTTAAGATTTTTGATAATTGTTCACCAGAAAGGACAAAATCTGTAATTGAATCTTTTGTTAAACTTTCAATACTTTCAATTTGTTCATCTTCTGGATAATCAACAACATCAATCGAACTGTAATGACGGATTGTTTTTTGAATACCATCAGAAATCAGCATATTATCATCGTTGAATTGAATATCCGGATCATCGAATAATGACAACGTTTGTAAATAGGTGCTAATATCATACATTGCAAATGTTTCATTCAAATCACTGAATACACATTTTGCTAATAATGTATTACTAACAGTTTTCGTATAAACGGGTTTATCTTTATTTACTACAATACCTTGATTGATTGTAGCAAAATTCTTTAACACATTAAGTGTTGCACTTGTTAATTTCATAATTTATTTTCCATTTTTTAGTTTAAGTTTACTTCCATTTCGACCAGTGTAGCATAATAATACATTACTGTCAAGTAATATTTTAATAATTGAATATTTTTCCACATTGAGTACATTTATATTGATTTAAATTAATATCAACAACGGTATCCAACTCATAAGCATCCACCCATTCTTCTTCACCATAGACAAATCTACCTTCACTGTCACTATAGTAAAGAGATTTTTCCCACCGTCCAAAAATATGACGGGTATGAGTACAAGTTTCTTGATTTTTCATACATTATCGACCAATAATCATATCGAGATTTTTAATGATTAGTGATCGTAATTCTTCTTGACCTTCCTCTTTACCATCTTCTTGAATTTGATTCATTTGACTATTAAGAAATTCCATTGTATCCACAAAAGATATACGAATACCATTAACTTTCAGATCAACGGTAATTTTAGAACTATCAAAACTCGTTAAACCATCATCAGTTTCAGCAATATCTATGAATTTTTCAATACCAAGTTTCGACATAGCTTCAAGTAAAAACCATGCAATAACATGTTCCTTTTCATCATATTTTTTCCAATCAATTACTTCAATATCTTTCATCATGTATTTCCTTTTTTAGTTCACTAAAATTATTTAACAATACAACTTCAATTGTATTCTCAAACCGATCTTGTATTTTTTCTGGTGTATGAGTAATAATAAAAGTATTGATATCTTTTTGCTCAGTCAACATATCAACAAAGGCATCAACTCCCTGTTGGTTTAATGAACTATCAAAAATTTCATCCATTATTAATAAATTACTATCCACACTATTTTTAATTTTACATAAATTTCTAAATGACATCATTAATGCCAAATCAATTCTTAATTTTTGTCCTTCGGAAAAACTATTATAAGAAAAGTTATCTCTACCTCTTGATAATATAATTTCATTAAATTGTTCATCTAAAATAAATTTAACATTAAGTCCAAATGTATGTAAATAATTATTAATATCTCTATTAAATAAAGGCAAGTATTTTTTGATAATTAATGACTTTACACCATCATCATTTAAAATAACAGCCATGATTTTATAATATTCAATTGCTTCATCATATTTTTTAATACGAGATTTAAATTTCACAATATCTTTTTTATTTTTTTCAATATCAGCCAATATATCACCTGCATCAATATCATCAGAATCATATTTTTTAATTGATAATTCCAATTCTTTTATATCTAATTTTAAGCGATTATGAATTGAATTATTACTATTGATAGTATTCCAAGTGACACTAATAGTATCCCGAATTCCAACATTCGTATCAAGCATTTCTGACAATTGTATAAGTTTGGCATCGTTAATAGTCTCTCCAATCTTTAATTTTTTCAATAGCGTATTATTATTTTCAATACATTCGTGTTTTATATCATCATTAATTGTTTGAGTACACGTTGGACATTCATCATTAACTTGAAAAAAATAACTATTCTTTTCAATGCCCTTTATTTTATTTAGTATATCCCTCTGTCTATTTTTATGTTTATCAATTTCACCATCTAAACCATCATCAAATTGTGTTTTTAATTGAGCTGTATAATCGGTTAAATCTTTATTTTCCGACACCAATAAACGAATTTCATCTTCTTTATTGCTAATACTATTTAAATACTCATTGATAATCTTTTGTTTATCTTCACTTGTATTCTTTTTGTATCGCTCATTCATTGTCAATTTTTCATTTTGCAATTCAAGTTTATCATTGGCAACTTGTCTATCATATATAATTGTCTTTAATTTTTCTTTAAGTAAACTTTTAATATCATAAAATACTGATATACCTAAAAGATGTTCAATCATTTCCCTGCGTTTCATAACAGGCAATTGCATAAATGGAGTATGAGTAGCTTTCCCAAGTACAATCAATTGTGTAAAGGTTATATAATTCATACTCAATACATCATTTTCAAGATAAACCTGATAATCATTACTTTTGGCATCTTGATTTAATAATTCACCATCTTCCCAAACTTCAAATTTATTTGGTTTCATTCCACGTACAATTTTATACTTATGGTTATTAACAGCAAACGTTAATTCCACATCCAAATTACTATTATTAATTGAGTTAATTAATTGGGGTTTATTAATTTTTCTAAATGGTTTTCCATATAACACAAAACTCATTACTTCCGTTAGTACAGACTTACCAACACCATTTTCACCAATAACTAAATTAGTTGAATATTCAGCAAGGTTTAATTCTGTCCATTCATCACCATACGATAAGAAATTTTTCCAACGTACAGTATCAAATAATATCATTATCTAACCACCAATTTAAATCGAATATCAACACTTTCCGGTAATTTGGCAAATTGATCAGTAAGACCTTCAATTACAACACCACGTAAATCATCAATATATGTAAATCTTGCTTCCTCGACAACACAACCAACATAAATACTATTAATATATATTTCGTAAAATTTATTCATTTATTAACCCCATCATTATTTACAATCCAACCACATGTCACACCATACCGCAAAATAAAATCATCATCTGTAATTTGATAAGTATCACCGGAACCAAATACAGATTTTAACCATTCTATTAATTCATATCTGCTTTCAAATTCCATCAATGGATATTCTGTAAAATTATCTGGAACATCATCACAAATAAAAAACCATATGGGTAATCGTTTACGTTGAAATTTAATCATCTTGATTATTCTCTACAACATCATATAATGCATTGAACATTTTTTTAATTTTCTTTTTGTCTAAATTTGTATCAAGTACATCAATATAACTATGTACGATACTTGTTAAATTTTCCGACTTTAACGCTTCTTCATCAATATCATCTTCATCAATAAATTGAAATTCTGTATTATCAACAATATCAAATGATTCAGGATTAACACTATTAATAGCATTAACAAATAAATCATAATGATCATTATCTGTTTTTTCATTAACAATTAATTTAATAACTTGTGAACGATATACACTGAAATCAAAATTAATTAAATCAAAATCATCTTGATAATAAACTCGATGATGAATGGTAACATTATTTTTTTCAAATGTCAACTCTTTTGTTTCTAAATCAAGTATGTGAAATCCACGACTACACTCAGCATCATTCCAATTGTATTCAGATGGTGCTCCAAGATAACGAATATTATCATTTGATGATTGTTCATGGAAATGTCCGGATAATACCATATCATATTTGTCGAAAAATGAATGTTCAAATCCATTATCACATTTAATTGAATTGGCGTACATATAGAAATCTTTTATTTCAAAATGACCAAACATAATTTTAGCGGTTGTATCTTTTGAATATTTTAGAAACCCTTGATAATTTTCTGAATTGATCCACGGCACTACCGCAACAGGAATACCCAATAAGGATACTGTTTGTGGATCTGTATATATCGTTATGTTTTCATATTCCGATAATAATAATTCTGGTGAATTGACTTCATTTGTATTCTTATATGTTGTGTCGTGATTGCCAACCAAGATATGAACAGCAACACCTTTGCTTTCAAAAACATCAAATAACTCCCTTTTAAATTTATATAGCGTATTAAAATTTATAAATTTCCTGCGATCAAATAAATCACCCAAAATAAAACAATCTTTAATACCATTATCATCAAAATATGGAAGGAATTGTTCTTTAAAAAATAACAATTGACTATCCATATAATATTGGCTGTCATTTCTAACACCAATATGAACATCGTTAATTAAAACTACTTTTTTTCCCATAACAAAAATATACCTTAAAATTATTCAAACAACTATATCATGAGCAATTATGAATTAATATATCCCAAAAGAGATATAATTAACATACTTCCCCCAATAATTACAAGGGAAGCCAAAAATATAAGAAAAAATCCAAATAAAGGAATAAGAAATTTAATAGAAACGCTCCTGATCTTTATTTTTTTCAAATTCTAACATACTATTATTAAAATGCAGACCATTATCATGCTTTTCTATACAAAAACTATCATCATTATCCATATAATCAGCAAATTTGGTTTTTCCATTTTGTTCTGCATATTCTTTTTTTATACGCCTAATAAAAGCCCACCATGTTATTTGTGTAAAATAAGCAAATGGATTTGGGTTTTTATACTCAGTATCAAAATTATTAAAATACCTTAGACAATTTTCAATACCATCCCCTAACATTTCATCCTTTACCTGAGAATTGTAATTCCTAAAATATCGGTGATTTAATAATCGTGTACCAATTAATATAATTGCCTCACCCAATATAGGATATAATCGCAATTCTGTATCAGGATCTTTTGCCTGTTCTTCTTTATATTTACAAATTTCCACATAAAATGTCTTATTATCGACATACATATTCGTTTTCCGTTTTTCACTCATATTATATTTCCTTATATAATGGCATTAACCAATATACCACGAATGGGATATATTGTCAAGATATATCGTCATTTCATTGACATATGTCAATGTTTTATTAATTAATCCAATTATTTTACTTGACAGGGGTTGACAAGGTTTCAACTAGTGCTATAATTCCACTGTTAATAATGAATGTTAGGGATCTATAATATATTATGTAGAAGAAAGAATTCGGCTTTGCCGTTGCCGTAGGCATCATTTTAGTAATTCAATTAACCCTTCCCATAAAATATATATATCATACAAATAAGGAATATTATCTGTATGATAAACACAATATTAATAAACATTTAATGATACTTGTGATTCGTTTCTTTTTTATTCCCTTCGGTTCGACTGAACATTTCATTATATTGACCTAACAAAACATCATCCGGTTCAACAACACAAATTATATCTTTGTAAAATAAGGGAATTTGATCATCCTTTACCATTGCCATATATTCACCAATATAATAACTTCCATTATTGGCATGTCTATCAATAATTATCAACATAGGATGTTCAATAATAATATTAAATTCACTTCGATTGACAACATTACCCAATACCAATTCCCCATTACTCATTTTTATATATTTTACCATTCTATCATCCTTTTAAAATCCATTATTTGTAGTTCAATATATTTATAAGTATATACTTATAAATTCTCACTGTATAAATATTAACAGATGGAAAGATATTGAAGTATCTAACCACCCTAATCACTATAACAATTAAACGGAATTGCTACTATGCTTATTAATATTTATACCGTCTATAAAATAATCAATAACAAAATTAAAAATGAGTGGAAAAAATCACCCATCATTTAAAGGATATTATATCACCCCAAAAGGAAAAGCATTAAATATCAATAGTGCTAAAAAATTAATGAATGATTTAATAGGATTTGGTACTATTAATCGGTGGTGTAAGAATTCAAATAAAGTAATACATAAAACCACTTTAGGAAAATCAAAATATCTTCAATCTTTAAATGAGTCACCATTAGGAAAAACATTTAAAGATTTGGGATTTGGTTTTATTTTAAATTTACCTTCATAATTTTATAATTAAATTTTTCTTTTTCATACAATTTTATTCTTTCAATGAAATGTTTAAAAATTGTATTTGTGTATTTTAAGTATTTATGTCTATCACCAAGATCGAATAATGTGATTCCATTTTTATTAACATGTAATCTTAATCCACGCCCAATAGATTGCAGAACTTTAATTTTTGATTTATAACTTGATGCAAAAATAATATAATGTAGATTCTTACTATTGATACCTGTTGAAAATACACCATAACTTGCAACTATAATAACATCATCATGTTGTTCAAATTTATCAGTATAAGCAGTTCGTAAATCGACATCCGTATCACCATCAATATAATAAACATGTTCAGAGTGATCTTTCATTGATTCATACAATGCCTTACCATGTGCTTTATGTTGAAACAAAACTAATGTATTATTTGGCATTTTTTTAGTAAGATTAACAATAAATGCATTTCTTGGTTCATATGATTTCATGAACTTAACTTCTGCCTGATAATTCATCTTAGAAACAATTTTTGAAACTTCTTCCGGATAGGATAACTGAATTGCTTTAATTTTCAATTCACTTACTAAACCCTGATCCATTAATTCCTTTGTTGTAGTGGCTACAAATATTTCACCAAACAATGATATTAATGTTTCCTTATTTGCCTTAGTATCATCCAAAGTACCCGTTAATCCCAATTTATAATCAGCTTTGGTACATTTTTCCATAATACCCTTAATGGTAACAGCAGTAGCAAGATGAACTTCATCAACAATAACCATATTATATTGATGTAAAATACTTTGTTGAATTTTAGCCAAACTCTGCCATGTTGATATAGTTACAGGCTTGTCAGTTGTTTTATCTTTACCTGCATAAATTTTATGAACATACTTTTCACTATCCCAACCATAATCCTCAAAATCACTTGCTAATTGCTCGACCAATTGAACAGTAGGAACAATGATTAAAGTTTTATTTCCTCTTTCAGCATTATAACGGGAAGCACAATATAAATTTAAACTTTTTCCACTAGATGTAGGCGATAAAATTAAACCACGTTTTTTTGATAACATATGTTCAACAGCACTTACTTGATGTTCATAAGGTTCAAATGGTAAATTATAATCGGGTATAGATACATCATCACCCTTTAATTTTTCTTTAACTTCATCATCAATGATAATTTCTAAACCATCATTTTTACAATATGTTACCAACCTTTTTAATAATCCAATAGGCAATAAACGTTTATTAACATTAAATAGCCTGATCTTACCATCCCATATATGATTTTTAAAATCGGGCATATACCGATAATTTTTAGCATAAAATGAGAATAAATCATTAAATTCTTGTGCTATCCCATATTCACATTCAACTATTAAATGTGTATAGTTTTTCCATCTTATGTATATTGTGTATTCATCTACCATGATATAATTTCCTTTTCATTGTATAATACTATTTATATGTTGTATTTTTGAACTTTGCGTATAAATTGAGATAACTTATTGAATAATAAAGAATTTTGAAATTAAATGCACTTTAAATGACCATTTAATAAACTTACCCTACCTACCACACCAATTCACATATTAAAACGCCATTTAAACGTCAAATAAAAGTACATTTTCGTTATAAATCAATGACTTAGAGCATAATAAGAATATCCTTATAAATCAATGACTTATGAAAAGTCTCGGTATTTATTATAATTGAAATAAATTCATATAAACAATGCAAAATATTCATATTATAAAATAAATGCTTGACAGGGGTTGACAACATTTCAACTAGTGTTATAATTCCACTGTTAATAATGATATGGATTGATCTACTTAGGGTATTATGTAGAGCAATAATCCTTGCCGTAGGCAATTGCCAAAGGCATAAATATAAGAAATGAATAGGAATAAAAATGAGTAATAATATATTAGTATTATATGAAGATGTTGAATATAAAGATCATATGATTGATGTTCAAGTTGAACAGTCCGATAATAATATGAGCATTAAAGATGTTTACGAAAATAGAACTGATAATTTAATTACCAGTAATTTCTCTCGTAATGATTTAAGTGTTATTGAAACAATAATGAGATTTGATTTAGGTTATATATAAATGCCAAATACAGAAGTACAAACAAACATTTTAAAGAATTACCAATTTAAATTTGATATTGATATGTTTCCAAATGTTACATATCATGTCAGAGATTGTCAATTACCAAGTGTCAGTACAGATCAGCCAGTTTTTGCTACACCACATAGAGATTTAGTTTTGCCTGGATCTAAAATTATTTTTGATCCTTTGACAATTACATTTCTTGTTGATGATGATTTAAAAAATTATAAAGAAGTTTATTATTGGTTATTAAAAATTGCCTTCGATAAAGCATCTTTTAAAAGTTTAAGATCAGATGCAGTATTGCATATTCTAAATGGTGATTTAACACCAAAAACATCAATTAAATTTATTAATTGTGCTCCAAATTTATTAGGTGATTTATCCTTTGATAGTGGCTCAGAAGAACCAGAATCTCAAATGGGGATGGTTACATTGGAATATGATTATTTTATAATTGATGGGGATGATCCACTATAAGGAATTTATTATGAGATTACAAGAAATAAGTGGTGAAATTAAAGTTGATTCAGAAATATCAGATGAATTGGATAATGAAGCATTAAGAATTCCATATATCTATGGAAAATGGATAAATCAACATTCTATGGAAAAAGCGTATATGATAAAATATAAACGTGAACGGGATGAAATGGTTTTATGGAAAATGGATTATTATAAGGGTGTTTCAAATCCTGATTATAAAGATGGTAAAACTTCACCAATTAAATATAATACAAATGCTGAACGTGAACGGGCATTAAGTGGTGATAAAGAAATTTTAGATATTATTGAAAAGGTTGAATTACAAAAAGTAAAAATTGATGCAATTGAACTATTTTTAAAAGCTATTCACACCAAAGGATTTCAAATAAAAAATGCAATTGATTATCTGAAATTTAAAAATGGTATGGCTTAGTTCATATATGCTGTACCTGTAAATGGTGCTGAGAATGTTAATATAATATTATCAGCATCAACATACAATATATCACCTTCCACATTTGTTCCACCCGTATCAATTACATCAATAGAAGGAAATTTCCCCATATTGTGATTGATGTTCCAAATAGCACTTGCCACACCCTGAGTATAGACTTCATGTTTATCACCAGCACCACTAGAACCTGCGAAAATTTCCCATAGGTCATTAATTAACTGATATGTGATACCATCACCACGGACAAACACCAACATCCCCTCTTTTCGTCTAAGAGAAGGTATTAAGTTTCGTTCAGCAATTGTTTCAACTGTTCTATGACCACCCTTATTATAGGTATCTTCCGTAACCGCATAAGTATCCTGATCATCAGATGGAGCAATAATACCCGATAATGTAACTGTTCCTGGGATTTTACTCATGATAATTGTATCCTTATAGCACCATTAATAAAATTGGTAGTTCTGTGAATATAATAATCTGCACTTATACCATCCCCATTAGTAATGTTTAAAATTTCAGCAGGTTCCATAGCCATTCCAAATCCGGTATCAACATCAACAGCTTTATTATATAATCCAAATGATACCGGATAACAAATATACTTATATCCACCACCAGCAACAAAATTGTATATTCCGGAATATGATGTTACCAAACTTCTATCGGATAATCCCAAAACATCACTTTCATCTAATGATAATTCATTATTATTTCCAAAGTAATTTGACCAACGCCACCTAACAGAATATGTTCTTGTCAATATTTCTTCTTTTGTATTTGTCGATTCAATTAACCATGATTGAGTTTGTGGTGAAGTCTTAATAATATCTGAACCAATATTTACATCCTGAGTTCCATCATTTTCACCATTGGTATAAATTGGGGATGAATCTTGTAATATTCTAATTGTATTTGTTTTAATATTGGTATCATTTGATGTTGACCAATTAAACGTTCTTATGCCACCAATAACAGCAGAACCAACTTCAATTACAGTTGATTGTGATCCCATATAAAAATTTGTGAAAGTTGGATATTGATATGGATATAATAATTTATCCCACATTGTTTGTACTGGAACATCATCAAAAGTTTCGCCAGCCGTGATCCCACCAATATCTTCTGGAACAGGTGTAAAGTTTGTATAATTGACATCACCAATTTCACCACCAGCATCTTGACCTTTTGGCCCAGGGATTCCTATAACCCTCGCTTCAACATTATCTGAAACCATTCCAGCTTCACCAATATTGTGCTTGGTCTTGATAGTTGTTTTAAGATTTAAATTATCTGTGATTGTAGCAGTTTTGCGCTGAGGTTGCAATGGCATTAGACAGACTTCTCATTTTTCAAGTGTTTTCTCCGGTTATAAATAGGTATAGGATACCACTTTTCTAAACTTGGTATCATGCCTGTATCTATTTATAAAAGGCAGAAACACTTTATTATGGGAATATATTATGAGAAAATTAACAATCGAACAATTCATTAATATAAATATGAACCAAAAAAATCAGATTATTAATGATTATTTTATGGGCTTTTAGTAGCGTTCGGATTAACGGTTATTACACCTTCCGCAACACGTTTTACGTCTGTAACATCCAAAGGATTTCGAGCTTCGATATCGTAAACCCAATTGTTAGAAATTAAGGTAGGTAAATCAGCAGTAACAGCAGGGTCAAGTTCCAACAAAATTTCACCATTTATAGGATCACCCTCAATAGTTGCCTGAATTTCTACAACATTGCGATCACTGAAAAAACTTTTTCTCATTTGAGCAAATGGTTCATAATCAGATAAATCAAATAATGATCCGTCCTCATTGACAATACTCGCAATACCTTCAAATTTCGATCCAGCATCCACAACAAAATTAATAACTGTGGCCATTATTGAACTACCCCTAATTGAGTATCAAGAACATCGGCACGATATAAACAAGATAAGGCAATATTTATAACAGAAGCATTTCCAGATGTTGCTGAGATTAAAGGAAATATTGTTTTAAATTCCTGAGTTAAGAACAATTTCTGTCTAACGTGAATCCAACCAGTAGCATTTGATAATTCATATGGATTTGCTTCTTCAACACCATCAATATAAGTTGTTAAGTTTGGATGTGTTGAACCGATTAAAATATCATTAACTGCATCTGTATTTTCAACATATCCAGCCCATGTAATATATTCATTAATAGAACCAAGATACTTATCATTTGATGTTGTTTGTGGATAATAATCAGTAGCATTGAAATTGATTACATCAGCAGTACCACCACCAGCAGTAATTTGACCAATAAAAAATTCATAACCATATCTAACTTCGGATCTACCTTCAACAACCAATTTAGCTAATAATGTAATAGCATCCCCACCCATATTTCCAGCAGAACCGCCATTATCCGAATTATCGTTAATAAATTTATCACCAACAGTAATAGTTGATGAATTGTATGAATTTAATAAATTACCTTTATTAAATGCTGAAATTGTGATACCCGTATCTAATGAAAATCTACTATTATCAAAGTTTTCAAAATAAGGATTTAATCCAGTATGATCGATTTTACCATTAACTTCATTAATCGCTTCAACCAAATCAGTTGAAACCGTATCTAAATCACCAATAGTACCAATGTTTGTTGAATTGGAACCAATTGCAGTTTGATTGATACCAATTGCATCAGCATTAGCAGTTGTTTCAGTTTGTAAACCATTAAGAGCTTGTACAATATTACTGGTGACAGTTGTTGTAAGATTATTAATATCACCAATATCACTAATGATATCAGCAATAGCAAGAATGTTTACATCGGTATTACCATCAACTTCATTAATAGCACCAACCAATGTAATTTTTTCATCAGTTGTTAAATTTCCATTATCACCAATTGCATCAATAATTAAGTTGATAATTTCTTTCCAACCTAAAAATTTTGTTTGGTCATTTATTTTAGTTATTGCCATTATTCAAATCCTGTACTAATTTTACTAATTCAGCCATAGTGCTTTTAACATCGGTTAATTCTGATTGAAGATTATTGATTTTTTCTTGATCTCTTTTTTGTTTAGAACGTCTTGCCCTAGCGTTTAAATACTCGGACTTATTATTATTAACAATAATTCCGGTATTATCATCTTTGGTATAATCAGTATTTTCTATTTTTAATTGACTCATTTTTACCTCATTCTTATTTATGTTAGTGCAATTGCTCTGAATTTCTTAACTCTCGGTGGTGTAGCAGTATTTTTAGTTTTCAATACCATTTTAATTCTAAATTCTTTAAAATCTGGAATTGGGGCTTGACCTAAATCTTCATCACCGATTGTAATTGATGCTTCAATAAATTCATCAGCAGTTGATGATACAAATTCATCATCAAATGGTACATAAATCCACGATTCTTCTTCAAGACCCGTTGATTTATCCACTGGTAATGTTTTATAATAAAAATCAACAGCCGAATTATTTGGTTTAAATATATCTGCATATATTTTTATCATAGTAGCAGGATTTGACAATGATACTTTTTTAAGAATATACTTAGCAGTTTCTTTACCATCTACCGGATCTGTTTCATCGACCCATCTTGCTTTATCAGGTTGTGGATTTGAATCCCATAATGCATCATGATTTGGAGCAACCTCATAATGTGCCTGATCATTCCAATCAACACGATTTGTTATTGATGTAAATGATATTGATGGAATCATACATACAGGTGATACATTAACATCCCCACTAATTGCAGTTGCTATTAATGAAATATCCATAGATTTATCACCAGTAATACCATTATTATGTGGATTTGAAACCTTTATTGGTTGTGATAAATTTTGATTTGAGTTATCTGTAAAATCTACTAATGGAGAAGGATTATAGTTATCAAATACTGAATTTGTGCTACCATGAGTAGTACCTATTAATTCACCTCTCAATGTAGCATCATTCTTTTTGAAATCAATACCAAGATTGAACATATCAACTTGAACATGTCCTTGAACTTGTCCCCCATCACCACCAGTAAATCCAGTAATAGTAGCAGGATATCCAGCAACTTCAATTGTATAACTATCTAATGAATCAACATCCAATACCATTAAGGGTTGAACAGGATTTGTTAATGCATCTAATGGTATACCATTTACATCAGCATTAATAGATTCTTCAAAATAACCAACACAGGAAGATAATCCATTTTGCCAATTTGTAAGCTGAACTTGATCAATATCTAATTTATCTAATACCCACGGTTGTTTAACTTCTTCAATATATTGATTAGCGGTAACTAGATTTCCTTCACCAGCAGTAATATAACCTATGATATCTTTAACAGTACAATTATATCGTTTACCACTATGACCGGATGGAGTTGTCGTATCTTCTACAAATGTTGATGATGTGACAACACAACTACCTGTACTAGTTGTACTTAATTTTTGACCGACAATTAAATTACCAGATTTAATAACAATTTGAAATTGTGTTTTTGTTAATAAATCCATAGACAATTTATCGCCTGGAATAAATCCATGATTTCTATGTTTAACTCGAATAGTATCTGAGTTAATTTCTGTTTCAATAGGATTATATGGTAAATCATCAACAGCAAATCCATTATCAATATATTTCAGAATCATATCGTTATCACGATTGAAATCTGCTTTATATAGAGTGAATTTAATATCTTCCATTTGTTCAGCGTTCCATGTTTTGCCATTTTGAGACTTAAACAATGAACCCATTGATGGTTGAGTTGCAATCATACCACCAGTTTTACCCATACCACCTAATCTTGCAACATGAACACGATATGCTTGATCTTTTGAACCAACAACAAAACAATAATCTTCGTCTTTTCTAACATAAACAGGTGAATCAAATGTGAAACGTGTAGGTAAACTACCATCATCAGAAATATTAACACTACTTGACACTTTAATAGTACGACTAAATGGTAATATTTTGTTATCAGAAGGATATCCATTAACCATTGGGCGTAATTCTACCCAAACATGTTCTTCATCAGATTTAGATGAAAAATATACATCAATTTCAGTTAAGAAGCAACCAGTAGAATCACCTAATTCAATTGTAAATGATTGAGCAATTGGATCACTAGGTGGGTTTGGTGCTAAACATTGTTGAAAACCAGCCATCCGTACTGTCCTCCAACCTAAAGGGCATACAAGTCTTGGTGGTGATGGTGGAGCAGGTGGTGGTGGAACAGCCGGACCAACAACATCAACCACCAAAGTTTCTTCATGAACTACATCTAAAATAGTTTCTTGAACTTCTGTTTTTAATCCACCAGACCAAAATTTACTTGTTGCTGTTGTTGTAGTGGTATCAGGATCATCAGAATTAATATAATCATCTGTTAATTTAAATATTCTATCACCAGTATGGAAATTAACATCAGCAGTATTTGGTACACTAAATACACCAATAAATTCACCATTACCAGTAGTTTTTAATTCATCACCATTTGAACCGTTTAATGGTCTACAATATTGAGAAACATCTATATCATCAAAAAATGGATATATAACTGTATTTGGACGCATTGATTGAGCAACAAATTGAATATCTTGTTTTCTTACAAATGGAATTATATTTACATCAGTAATTCTATCACCCAATGATTTTCTATCAGTAACATCTTTAACAACATTAACCGCTTGTACAAATCTACCATCAACTACTCTGCGTGTACCAACGGATGCTCTTGAAAAACTATCATTACCAACAAAGTCTAAACCTTCTGTTAGAAGATCGTCAACTTCGGAATCTTCAACATTTCTTAAACCAACTGGTTCCCAATTTCCAAATAATGTTTCATTTAATTGACCATCTGGTAAATCATTACCACCTTCCATACCAATATCAATATTAATAACTAAATCAGGTTTACGATCAATTTGTTTATCTGAATCATAAGATGGAATCAATTCAAGAGTTCCTATCCAATTGAAAATGAAATATGGATTTACAGATAATGTTTTACTTGATAATAATTGTTTCTGAAACACAATACTACTATATGGTTGTGTAATCATATTACCAGTTATTTGATAATTTTCAGATGTATTGACATTAAGAGATAAGTGAATCTTTCTTGTATAAAAAGTTGGACGCATTTCATAATTTTTAATATCAATAGCACCATTGAATTCTGGATGTTTAGTATCAGAAGCAGTAAAATTAGCAAAATTATCTGTGATTAAACCATTTTTAAATCTATCCAAACCATTAGCATCTTTAACGGATGTTGATTCAGCATCTTTTTCAAGCATAGTAAATGTTGTGTAATATTCTAAATTATCAACACGTTTTTCAATCTTACTAATATCTCTCATAGTGAATCTACGATTATTCACATACTTTTTATACACATCTCTTTTAACATCAAGTGTATATGGAGCAATATTAACTGTATATAAAGCCATTGCACCTTTTGGTGTTTTTGGTTCAATAGGTTTTAAAGATGGTATTCCTTTAACCGCAATAAATTTTTTACTTATAGAATCAATAACAATTTTATCAATTCTTGGTAAATAAAATGTAATATCATGAATTATGTTTGAATCGTGTGAAGGTATATAGCCAGTTTCAACAAATTGACCCCCTTGACCATCATCAGCTTCATCAACACGGAAATCTAAACAACGTCTTAATTCATAGTCCTCGCCATTTTGAGAAACATATAAAGGAATATCTTCATAATCGAAATCTTGATTATCATCATCAATCATTGACTGATATGATGAAGCTGTAAACATATATCCATTGTTAGTATTTAAATGTTCAAAATATTCAAAAACAACCTCATAGATTGCTTTACTATCACCACCATAAGTAGGTTCTGAATTTAATGTTCTTTGTATTTTACATAAATCATATGTATTATCTTTTGCACCATCATTGAATATGAAATCAGAAGTTACATCAAACCAATTAGCAGAATCAAGATCAGTAATATTTGTTACTGACAATATACGTCTACCATCAACTTGATTTAATAAATGCCATTCTTTAAAATTAGCAGAAGTTAATTCAATATTAAGACTTGTTGAAATTAAGTTTTTAGTTTTTGAAGGGACATTATTTGATATAATATCCACAATAACACAACATTGTTGATTTGTTCCAAAGCCTGTTACAACACAATCTTGGTTTGTTGCATTTGATGTTATTGAAACTTGACCTGAATCCACGGGTACATATATGTAATTACCTGTACCATCTTTTTCAGAGAATACCCATTTATTAGGATTAAATGATTCAAATAATTCATTTGTACCAGTAGAAAAGGTAAATTCACCACCAGCATTAGATTGACCAGTAAATTTCTTTCTGGTTGTCATTGTAACATTATTAATTCCACTTGTCCAAGGTTCTGCTAATTTACTTAACATCATATTAGAATCAGGATCATAAATTTTAGGTTCTTCTAAACCTGAACCATTTCCAGCACCAGCATCAATTTCTGTCCATTCATCATCAGTTAAAACTTTACATGCAAATGTATTAATACCAGATTTGTATACAGATTTAACATCATTAAATGTGCTTGGTGAAGTAATATTCATTTCAAATAAATATAATTTGAATACAGGAACATCAACAGCACCACTAAAATCTTTTATGGTTTTACCAGTATTTAATTGTGATTTAACTTTTGCCACACCAATAGAACTTGATGCAGGCACTCCATTTTCCCATACATTATAATCATCATAGAATGAAACATTTTCAAAATCCACCGCATATTTTTCAGTAGCAGTATCATATAAAGGATATGTATTTGATTGAGGATTTAACGCAACATAAATGTAATTTCCTTGAACATAACGGATAGCTGTATCTTCAATAACACCTTCATCCCTTGCACGTTCAATAGATATATTTGAATTGGATAATCTTTCAATTTCATATCCTTTAACATATGCTTTACCATCACTCATTGTAGCAATAAATCTATTTTTATAATCTTCTAATGTTTCAGGTGGTGTAGTTTCATCAGCCCAATAAATACCATCAGTTGAATCTTTTGATGATTTTAATAAATTTTTGAAATTAACTAAAAATGGTTTTACTGTATAATCACCAGATTCATCATATGTACGTCTGGCCATCATATCCATAATGTCAGCATATTCAGGTTTATCTTTGATTTCTTTTAATATACCAAATTCAATAACTGCAATATTTATCCAATTATCTTGTTCTGGTGAATCATTTGGTATTTTTTCTAAACTTAATTGAATTTTATAACGATCAGCACCAGGACTTGTATAATTTGGATATCCTAAAGCATTATCTAATAAACTTTGATCATCATGTTCAGTAACAATAGTTTGAATAATATTTAATCCAACCGTAACGCTCGGATCAATATCATACTTCTTTAAAATGATTGTTTGAGTTGGAGTATAAACAAAACTACCAAACACATAATAAATACCTTGTGTAATAGTAAATATTGCAGATTTTCCAGTAGGATAAATAGTTTCAGTAGCAGGTTCAACAGAACCAATACATGTTGGACATCTTACATAACATGAATAAACTGGATTATTCTGATCATCATACACAATCAATTCTTCACCATTTTCAAATACTTTATGTAATCCATCTAGTGAACTGGTTAAATAATTAATGAAAATTGTTGGTGGATCATTTTCTGTAATATCGGTTGCTAATTGACATTTGGCAGTAATTCCAGTAGTTTTACCAATTAATTTTTTACCCAATATTAATTCAGTTTTAACAGCTTCGTTATTTGTATCCAAATCTTTCAATCTAACATAATTCATATCATTGATATATTTTGGAATAGTATCTTCCACGATAGAACCATGCTTAAATATATGATCACCAAATCTTTCAATCTGATTTTTTATAATAGATTGTTGCTGATTCATTTCCCTTGTTTGAATAGGAAATCTTGGTTTATATAATATTTGATGAAAATTCTTACTTTCATCAAAATCATCAAAATAAGGATCTGTATTAAACGTTTTCTTTGGCATTTATCTTCTCTTAAAATTTCAAAATTATTTTTATGTTTTCTTGTTGGTTTGATGTTCTTTGAATTGCTTCAATGTTATCAATGTATATCAAACTACCTGAAACTGGATTTATTTTTTGGTTTAGACTAGCACCAGCATATCCTGAACTTGCCGGACCATAATATCTTAATGCAGTTGCAAGATCTGTACCCATATCATTTGGATCGACAACTAATGATACTTGTCTAAAATCAACATCGGTATCAATATAACCTGATTCATCATCAATTATATTGTCGTTTATTATAATATATTTAGCATTACAATCTTCGAGTATATTTGAACCTAATCCTAAAACAGTACCAAGATGTGAATTAACAACTAAATCATGTGCTTCCACATTTCCATCACCATCATCAATTGTGATTGTATCTGTATCTGAATAATTTGAACCACCATCGACACTTGTTATTGTAAATCCGGTTAATGTAAATCCTGTAAATTCTGGTTCAATTGTACAACCTGTACCTGTTCCTGAATTAATTGTAGCAGTAATTACATTGGCTGTATTATATTGACCACCATTTAAAATAGTAAATCCTGTTACTTCACCTAAAGTTACATCGGTTGTCATTGTTGGTTGATGTATGCCAAGATCAGTAGCACCTAATGGTATAATAGCAACATATGGTGCTATATCATAATTAGAACCAATATCGGTTAATGTAATTTCAGTTAAAAATCCACCAGTTAGAGTAGCGATACCTATTGCAGTTCCATCAACATCCACGGATGGAACACCATCAACAAATATGGCTCCACCATCCAACACATTAACATATAATAATGCTTGTGATTTAGAATTTTGTTGAATTTCCCATTGTTTTGAACCATTATCCGATAATACCTTAATAACAGGAATATAATCAGTTGATATGAAATTAGCATCCGATACTTCACCAACAAACTTCCAAGTATAACCATCACCAGTTTTAAATGAATCAAATGTTGTATTAATATCAGTTGGTTCAGATGTTGATGGTATTCCATCATTGTTATCAAGACAAATATAAATTCTATTTGAATTATTGGTAACATAGTATTCAATTGTATCTAATTCTAAATCAGTTCTGAAAGCATCGTAAATTATACCACTTGTCCATTGATTTCTTTTAATACCCATAGTAGCATTAGCAGAACTCAGTTTCTTAAAGAACAATGCATCATTTAAATTATTATAATCTTCTTTTGTATAATTCATTGCTTGTGGTGGATTTTGTTCATCATCCCATGCATCAGTTTTACCAAGAACCATATATAAATTATTATTGTAATAATTTGTAACTAAGGCAGGTTTAACATGTTGCCAAATAACACCACCATCAGATAAAGCACCCGTTGTGTGTGTTGGTGGAGTAGCTCCAGCAGTACCGGAAGTTGTAGCAACATATTCACGATAATTATTAATAACAATATCATTCGTTGAATAAATCGCACCCGATTGCCAAGTTTGATTTGAACCAGTTGAAAATAAATTCAAGAATTGGTTCGCATTAAATACTCTTGCTTTATCTTTAATAATTGAAGCCACGGTTTATATGTCCTATGTAATTGTTTGTGTAATATAACTTTCGTTAATAGTATTTAGTTCAATTGATTTTCCACTTAAAATGCTCTCAATGGATTCATCATACCATAATGATGCAGACCAATTGAAATTTTGTAAGCATTTCTCAGAATCTAAATCTCTTAAATTATGTCCAACCATTATATAACCTGAATTGAATATATAATGTGTGTCTTGTACTTTACTTTCAACACCAATTAAAAATGGATTATTTGATTGTTCTAAAATTAATTCAAATATTTTAGTCAATATACTATCAACAACATTTTTATTAAATCCAATAATATCATCTGGTGCTGATTCTGATTCATATAACCATCTATTAAATTGTGCTAATCCAGCAGGATGTAATATTTTTTTAATAATATGTTTCCATTGATTAGGTTGCTCATAACTTGACACTAAATAACTAAAATATTGATAATACCAACTATCTGTCAATACATTATTATAACTTGTAAAACCCTTTTGATTTGCTGTTGATTTAGGAGTTTCAAATATATTAGAGAATATGGGAATTAAATCTTCATCACGCCCACCAGTTGTTTTTAATACAACACTTCCTTCATCATAAATGATACCACTATTTTGTATTTCAAAACGTTTAATTGACCCTAATCCATCACCCTTTAATGTGAAAGATGCAGGAATAAGTGGTTCAATTCCAGAAAAATTAGATGTAATATATCCACTCTGTTCATCTTCATATTCAAATCCACCATTGGATATATCAATACTCAATACACCACCAGAACCACCAATTTTTGCAACAGTAGCAGAAAATCCAAATCCAGTAGTCAAATGTTTATTAACAACATCAATAAAATCACCAACCACATAATTATCACCAATATCATCAATATCAACTGTTTCAATTCTACCTTTTGTAACAGCAGTAATCTTTGTAAAAAAATCACTATTACCATTAATCAAATCTGTATCAATATAAACATCATCACCAACTGTAAATGCAATACCTGGATCTATAACGTCAATTCCATTAATTGTTCTAATAACAGTTGTATTGTATATAATATCATCAATTTGAAGTTTTAATTCCATATCTTCCTGATTATATAAACCATTATCGAAAGATGATAGATAAGCCTGAAAATAATGATTTCCTAATACATCAATTTTTTCTTGTAGTTGATCAACAAATGCCCTTAATCCTGATAACTTATCATATATGTATATAATGCTATCATCTGTTATGAAATATTCTTTATTAATATCACGACTAACATTCATTATAAAATCACCACCATAAGTATTATCGGATGATGATAAAACATAATCTCTTGGATATGAAATATCAACGTCTTTGTTGTATAATACTCGGAAAATGAATTTAAATGATTCTTCTGTACCCTTTGATATGTAAAATTCACGAATTAATTTAACTAATTCATTCTTTGGTATCTTTAAATCAAATGTTGGAATACCTTCCACAAATTCTTGTAAAAATTGTTCAACAAAATTATCATTGGATTGATCTATATCTATATTTGATTTAAATTCATTTAAGAAATATGAATAGTTATTTTCTTCATCTAACCACTCAAAATACGTTGTTATAAATGAAACAAACGTTGGATATTTATCGTGAGCATATGAAGGTAGTTGACTTCTGATTAATGGGGCAAGTTTATTTATTGTCATTATATTCGGTCACTTCGATTGATACTTTATTAATTTTAATAATGTTATTTCTTAAAGGATAAAAATCAGGTTCGATTGGTGTAGCGGTTGTAATTAAAAAATCACCATCTGTAATATTATCAATAATAATATTGGAAGTATTTAATATTCCAGTATCATAATCAATTGTACCAAAATATTCATCAAGATAAGTATATTTTGCACCATCAATTAAACTTTCATAATGGATTATAATATTACCCTCACCATCATCATCAAAATAACTTGGTAATCCTCTAAATGTAAATTCATTACTTAGAATTGTATTTTTAAAAATCGCACCATTAAAATCAATCACATAAGATTGTGAAGTTTCCAATGATGGTTTGGTTTGTTTTTCTAATGTAATATTATTATATGTACTAATGATTGATGGATCTGCATTTAATATTTGCTCATATAAAGAAGCATCTGAATAATAACCATCGAAACGTGATACTTGAAAATCATCATAATCATGAATAGTATCATTAACCAAATTTGCAATTTCACCAGCAGATTTATCCGTATCTAATGGTTTAAATTTGGTATTATTTGTTAAATTTAAGTATAAGAAATCAACATCAACAATTGTTGTATCAATGGTAACAATGTTATATTTGTGTAGTATTGTTTCTTGTATTTTCTCTTTTGCCTTAGATGATAAAATATTACCTATTTTTGGTTTAATTGAAATAAATACTCTACCATAAACTTTAGGATAATTATCTTCACCACCCCAAACATTAATAGATTGAATATTATTGTATTCAGCTAAAAGAACAGACTTATAATCTTCAATAGTTACCAAACGATTTTGACGTTTATAATGATGTGGTACATTGTATTTAAGTTCTTCTAATGTTTCTTCACCACGACCACCATCAGAATCCATTTCAGTATTGATGGTTACATCAACAGGCATTAAATCTCTACCAATTATATCTTTACCAATATAATCAAATAATGATGCATCATTACCCAATTCGCCTTTATTTTCGACATATGTTATTTCAATGTAATTTCCATCTTCAAGAGCTTTACCGTAAACATCATTGCCGAATAATATCTCATAATACCCTTTATCATCAGTAGTAATAAAAAATACTTGACTATCGCCATTAATTAACATAAAATCAGAAGCTAATTTATATGTATGATAATTGCTACTTGTATCACTATCATATACTTTAATTCTTATTGTACGATAATCAACATCTTTTGCTGTTAATCTGTATACTTGGTTCCAAGTTGAATTTTGTGAAATATCTTTTGTGAAGTGATCTGTAATATATTCACCTTCATATATTTCAAGTGTATCAGTCTGATAAAGAAAACCACTTGTTGCAATTGATTTGTTATAAACATACACATCATCAATTAAAATGAATTTTCTTATTAAACCTGATAGATTATTACCGGATTCCGCAAATTCACCCCGTTCAATTAAAAACTTTTCATCAGCAGGTTCATTATCTTCATTAATATCTAATTTGACATTAACATCAGCAATAGCAGAAAATGATGATTTTGGAATATAATTAAATAATTTGGCTTTACTTGTTAAACTTTCTCTTAAATTAGCAGAATCAATAAATGCTTCGTTGGCTAACAAATGAGCAAACGTTCCCATATAAAATGCATTATATGCCAATGAATCTAATATAACATCAAATCCAGAACCATAAAAATTATAATCTTTAAATTTTTCTTGACCTTTTAGAAACTCAATTAAATTTTCTTTTATATCATCAAAATCAAGTTTGTTTACTTTTAAATTTTTTCCCATTTTGTTATCTTATCCTATCTAAAAACAATACAGTTTGTTGTTCATTTACAATATTTATCGTTATGTATGATATTGTTATTCTATAACCTTCATCCCTAATTGATTCAACATCAATGTGTATTACCTCAATTCTCGGCATCCACGATTCTAATATATTTGTTATTTTTATTCTTAATTGTTCTTCTGTGATAATATTAATAGGTTCAAATAACATATCCCTAATACCAAGACATTTTTCGGGATGAAATTTAGCATCACCATTATTTGCCATTAATATATTATACATATTTTGTTCAATACTATTTTCATCAAATAATACGGATATATCACTGTTTAGTGGATGTGTATTAAATGTTAAATCTAAATCTGAATAAAAATTTTCTTGTGTTTGTCTCATTAAGATCCCTCAATCCAAACGGTTGATGCTCCGGTTATCATTACACTACTACAACTCGCCATAGCTCCGATATGTGCAGAAGGTCTACCGTTTACATAAACAGATGATGATCCCCTCGCTGTTGTTATCCCATGACAACTTAAACAGCAATGTGGTATGTAACTGTCCCCAACTCTGTGAACTGGTAGTAATTCCGCAAATACGTTAGAACTTGCAGAAATAGCAATTGATGGTGGATAACATTGATGTCCACTACATATTTCCGATATTCTACCTATTGGAACCGACAATGTAATTCTCCTTTATCTTATTTATCATTCTGTACATACCGGACAAGATTGAATTGGTTCAGACACAAATGGTTTTTCTTCTTCATCTTCTGGACAAATATCACATAGTTTTTCTTCTTTTATGATAATTTCAGGCTCATGATAAACGTTATCAAGTTCAGGTAATTCATGTCTAACTTTACATTGTTTTTCATACATAAGTTTGTCCATACGTTTCAGGAATCCTTCTATATCATATTCTTTCCAATTAATAATACGTTCTGTAATAATTTCCTTAGTCTCCGTACATGGTGGACATAATGGTGATTGATCCGGTAATTCTACTTCAACATATGAAACATCATATTCGGTTCTTTGTAGATTTAATAAATCAGGTTTATCATAATCCCAATTATTAAACACACAAATTTTAAATGCTTTTTCAATAAAAACGTATGGATATTGAATAAAATATGCTCTGACTATGAAATCATATTCTTTGCCAAGTGGATGTATTCCGGTTTCATCATCATATCGTTTCCAGTTCCAACTTGGTGTTTCATCATCATCACTTTCACAATCTTGTTCTCCAGGAACTCCATATATAATTCCAGCAGATTCAAATGTAAAATCTTCCGGTTCATTTGATATATCTAATGGTAATTTACCGTTTGTTATTTCATATGCCACGGGTTGATTGCATGGTGGAATTTCAACAATCGGCCACTCACCATCCATAGCTTCACCTGAATAAGAATACATCCTTGTGAATACAATACCATCATAATCTGTGAATTCTACCAACACACTATAATTACAAGAATATAGGTTTTCTAAACAGAAATAATAATCCCCAACAACACCATCATAGTTAAATACATTAACCTGACTTTGTAAATATGATGTTCCTAAATCAATTACATTACCATCAAATATTTTAAATAATTTTAATGTGGCATTTGGTAATGTACCTGAACCACTATCATTAACAATATTCACCTTGAATGTAATTGTTTCATTCTCAATCATATCAAATGAATATGTGTCAACATCACCAAATCCATCCAAATGACCCTCATATATTATATCAGCATCTAAGGGTATTGTATTTTCATTCAATTCACAAGACATTATCCAAACTCCAAGACTAATTCACCATTAACAATAGCATCAGCTTCTTCACTACTATATAATTCAAATTCAAATGTATTTGTAGTATTTAGTATAGAAAATGAATTCTCACCAGTACCCATTAATTTAAAATCATCTAATGGAATAACAGGGAATGTTTCTAAATCTACATTAATTTCTGCTCCATCTTCACCAACATATTCTTGAATATAAACATCTTCACCTGAATTACATTCTAAGTTAAATAATTTTTCAGTTGCAAATGAAATTTTATCAACTACAAAATTATTACCCATCATTTCAGGTCTTATTATAACGTGATAAATATAAACACTATCATCACATATCGCTTCAACTTTACCAAAGTAAGGCATAAATTCAACACATCGTTCAAAGTTTTCATACTCTAAATCAATATCACCATCTTCTGTCAATGGGTTGAATATATTTTCAATACAACCATCTTCGGTTATCCAACTAATTCCAGGCAATGATACGTCAAGTTGTGCTAAACGTGCCATTTCACCACTTGCCATAGTCCAATATGTAGGAGGACGATATAAATGTGCTAATGCAGATTGACCACTTTTAATTCTATTCGGTTTTATAAGAACAGTAGTTGATAACTCAAATCTAAATTTTTGTCCATTAGTAGAATTTAATTCCCAAGGTCCAGTCACTCGTAATAAGAACTTCATAACTTGACCATTCTTTGTACTTCTCGCAGACATTCCAGCTTCACTTAATAAATCAACAGGTTTTACCATTTCACCTGTTTTAGCAAAATAACCAAAACATTCTGTGAATATTGCAGAAGCAAAATCAAATATAACATTATCGCCTCTTGGAATTAAATATCCAGGACAAAATCTCATATTCTCGTTAGCTTCAAATGTAAAGTATCCTTGTTCTCCACCACGATTTAATTTGAATGGATATTTCCAATCAGATTCATCATACGATAAACTAATAATAAAATCTTCACCAGTATAAAAAGTATCCACCAATGATGGAAGTGTTAAATCAACTGTGAATTTTTGTTCCATACGTGATACAAAATCATCAACAGGTTCCCACCATAAAACAATTCTCTCGCCAGTTGTTATAACAGGTTCAAGTTCATTAACCCTTGGTAATTTAGTTGGAATTGGTGTTCTATTATATAACCAATATAAATCATCGTGAACACAATCCTCACCCTCTCTATCTTTTCCATCAATACAAACTAATGGTTCACAAAATTCAAGAACATCATCACATGACCCATCCATTTCACCAAAAGCCATATATTGCTTGTCTATGTATGATTTAACATATTCACCATGATAGGCAATAGGTTCAAATCTAATTCCAGCCGTTAGACTTGTATGGAATTGTGTATCTTCATCCGGACCACATCGACCCCATACTTCCCTGTCTTGTGGTCTAACATCAAAAATTAATGGATCATCATTTTCACCAAATTGATTTGGTATTGGACAACAATCTGTACAGAAATTCAATCCACCAGCACCACCCAAACCATCATACATAACCTGTGAACCGATAATTGTATCTAAAATAAATATAGGATAATATAAAATTCCTGTCTCAGATTCAGCATATTCACCTGTCCACATAGAATCAAATGCTAGTGAAGGTCCGGCAATGGTTGTGAATACAACACTCATTGATTGACCATTGATTAATGAATTAGCCTCAAATATAGTGAACTCTAAATTAAGTGCTTCTGTTTTAACTTCCTCACCTGTCCAATTACTATATGGTGTAAAAGAAATTTCTCTTGATAATCCAGCATCAGAATATTCACCACCAATAGCAATATAATATTCTGTTTCTTCAATTAATTCATCAATTTCAGCACGTTCACCAGCGTATGATTTTGGAGCAAAATATATGGCAGGTATTGTACTCATTGCACCATTACTATATTCACCTGTATATGTTCTAGGGAATAATACTAATGATGTTGCCACAAATGCATCAGAATATTCACCACTATCAGCATTTGGTTCCAAATCATCCGGTGAATTTGTTTTAATATCAGCATCAGCTTCTTCACCTGTATTATAATCAACAGCAAAAACAGTATCTAAATTTAATACACTAAATTCGGCATATTCACCTGTATAAGTAATAGAACTCAAAGCATAAGTTACATTTAAATAACTTGACCCCAATTCACCACCATACATAGAATCCAATGTTAATGCTGGTGCTTGGAAAATTTCCAAATCAGTATCAACTTCTTCACCAGTATCTATTGTTGGATTTTCTAATTCAATTAATGGATCATCTTTTAAATCAGCATCAACTTCTTGACCGGAATACATTAATGGGTTTAATATTGCAGTAATTGCAAAATCAGCATCAACTTCTTCACCTGTATAACTATCTGTTATTGGATTAATTGGTCCGATAGTTTCCATATCAGCATCAACTTCTTCACCTGTATAAGTGATATCTGTTCCAATAAAAATTGAACGATATATATCGGTTTCACCATATTCACCTGAAAGATTTTGAATATCAAAGGTAACAAATGGTCTAGTAAAGAAATCAACATCAGCTTCTTCACCTGTATATCCCTTCATGTTTGTGAATGAAATATCTAAACCTAAATTAGTTAAATCGGCACTTTCGCCTGTATAAGTAGGATCTAATGGTAATTTTAAACTACCAAGAATAGTAGCAGACGCACTTTCACCAGTAGAAGCATCAAGTGTTATTGATGAACATATATAATTCCACGGTCTATTAAAAGAAAATACGTGAGGTATTATATCAATTGGTTGAGGATTTGTTTCACTATCACATAAAGTGATATCAAATTGGTAATTTTTTCCAGAAATATGTAATGCAGTTGAAATGGATTCACCTGAATAAATAGGCTCCATTCTATATATGATTTCACATGGTTCTAAATAATCAAGTTGAATATTGGTTAAATTTTTATTTCTTACATTAATATTACCATCACCACAAATATCAAAATTAAATTCTTGATTTTTGAAAGTGATAATATCAAATTCACAACTTTGTCCAGTATTAATAAACATACCACATGTTTCAGATAATTCAATATCATCACCATAATCCCATAAATCACATATAGCGAAATTATATTCATAATTTTTATCTTGTGTGAATTCAATAAAGGTATTTTCACCTGTATATGAATTATTGTGAGTACACACATTATTGTATTCCCAATTTAATTCTTTATCACATAAACCAAAATTAAATGGTAATTCTGGTGAAAATGGAAATATTTTTAAATCATCTAATACACTTTCTTCACCTGAATATAAGACAGTAGGATATAATTCAATTTCAAAATCAAAATTAAATGATGATGATGGTGAATTATATTCACTGAATTGATATGAGTTATTTGGTGTATATGCCATTAGCTAGGAATTACTGGAAATTGAGTTATTGGTTGTATCATTCCTTCTACTAATTCCCATGTTACACCACTATCTGTAATTTGATCACCATTTCCAACTGTCCATGTTGGTTCACTTGTTCCGGTTATACCTGCAATAATACATTTATAATAATATGGTATTGTTGTTGGATTAGTTGGAAAAACCAAATCGTCCAATAATGTGATATTTGATTCTATCCAACTGTCCCCAATTATAGGCGATACGGTTACCATATGTGTATCAGATCTTTCAAATGGAATAGTTAAATCAAATGTGCCACTTGATGTAATTTCTTCGGCAGACAATGAACCATCACTCATTAACCATGCTCTTGCCAACCAATTCACAACATCAAAACTTTCTGTTATGGTTCCGGAAATTGTTCTAAATTGTGTATTTTCATATATAATCAAAGTATCTTTTATACTTTGATCATTTGCTGTTATCCATTCAACAGGTTTACTTGATGTTCCAATTCTAACTTCTTGGATGATACCATTGAAACCAACATCATTTGGATCAGCACTATATCCTAATCCAATATGAACATCATCTGACCCCATATTATATGATGTTACAAGAGTTTGAACATCTTGTGTATCAATAGAAGAATCTGTATATGAATCAATAGCAGTTAATGCAGTACAAACAAATGAATGTGATTTGAAATCAGCAGTATAATCTACTATACCTGTCCCCAAAATATTAACTAATCTACCACCATCCCTCATATAATGTTCTAATCTAACATCATTTGATGTATTTCTTAAATATAAATTTTGTGAAAAACCAGCAGTACCCCAAACCGCATTTTTTGATATAATTGTAATGTAATCTTGATTAGCAGGGTTCCATGTTGTTAATGGTTTATAAGTAGTTTCTATAAGATAACCATCAACAGAATCAAATAATGCATTATGTGGAATATTAATATATTCTGTTGTACCATCAAAAGATAATGCCTTACCTATTCCACCATCAATTATATTAGAT